>Ga0066850_10001026_pt1 | contig 14861 bp, 15 predicted proteins | sample ETNtaG_4_FD_67282 | JGI IMG/M metagenome (GOLD analysis project Ga0066850, IMG submission 67282) | Marine microbial and viral communities from oxygen minimum zone, Eastern Pacific Ocean - ETNP201406SV67 | ecosystem: Environmental > Aquatic > Marine > Oceanic | place: Pacific Ocean: Eastern... | reverse complement strand
GCTGCAGATTACACGGAACCTGCTGAACTTCCCAATAATGATTTCCCATTTGTATTTATCACAGGAAGACAGCTTGAACATTGGCACACGGGAACAATGACTCGTCATTCACGAGTGCTTGATGCTATCGAACCAGGGCCATGTATATTAATTAATCCTGAAGATCTTAAATTATTTTCACTAAAATCTGGGGATATGCTTGTCATTGAGTCTCGAAGAGGAAAAATTGCAGCGACAACACGTGCAGATGAAGGCATGCAAAAAGGTGTTGTCATGATGCCATTTTCATTTAATGAGGCAGCGGCTAATCTGCTTACAAACGAAGCATTAGACCCTATTGGAAAAATTCCAGAATTTAAATACTGCGCTGTAAAATTACGAAAAGGTCAACGCCCAGGCGATTTGATTAATAATAAAAATAAGGGAAATAGAGTATCGGATGTTAAATATCTATACGGGTCATAGTTTTATATTTAAGAATCTTGATTTTTTACATCAACCAGTCTTAAAGTCTCCATAACCAAAGGCTCTGCCGATTCATTGCTTTTATCAGGAATAATCGTTGTAATTTGGTAGAGCTTACCCGGAATTTCATCAGAAAATATAATTTCATAGTATTTATCTGCAAATATTTCAAAATCACGTCGGTGTGGGTCTCCAACATAAGGAGTGAAGAATACCTTTTCTCCTTTATATTCTTTTCCATTGTAGCTGAAAGTCGTGGCTTCGACTTTTGCAGTTTCTCTTAGTGCAACTTTTATTTGTTTTAAAAAATACCGATATCGATTTGCTTTTCCGCCTGTCATTCGCGCCATCTCATAGACATCACCATTCATATAAATACCCAGTACCGGGTTACCTCTTATATGTGTAGTATTGCCTTCTGGTATCGTTTGTTTTCTCTCGGCTGTAAAAAAATCCAATAGTGTGTTTTTAGTGCCATCATCATTTAATTCTAGAATTTTTAAATAAACTGAATCACTAAAACCTTCTTCATATGTACCTGATTTAACAAACTCATAGTATAGGCTTGTTGGCTGAGTAATATTGCCAAGGTGATTATCTAACCATAATTTATTCTCAGCAGATGCAAATTCAAAATCTTCCGGAATTTCATCAACTTCGCCATAACGACCAATACTCTTACTTAATTCTTCTTCGGTTAATGCATTTGCGCCCTTTATTACATTCGATTTTTCTGGCGCCTCTTCAACACCCTCTTCTGCAATAATTTCAACTGAGTATGCTAATAATAAGCTCACAATAAATAAAAAATTCATTAAAAATTTCATATATTCAATCCTACTGCTTTATTAGTGGTATGTTGTAATCAATTAAAATATCATCAATCTCTGTTTTATTTTCTTTAATCAATTTATTAATCGTTTCTTTCCAGGCTTTTTCTCTGTGTCGAACAGCCATCGAAAAACTATAGGTAAGCCGTAACTTCTTTTTCGGGTCATCTTTCAAGGGTAATACAATCAGTTCAACCTTGTCTTTGTATTGTTTTGCCCAATATCCCGCTGCTTGGCCCATAACAACAGTTGCATCGATATTACCTGCTACAACTTCATCAATTAGTTTTTTATTAGGATTAGCCTTTGGGTCTCCTGGCTGCCCTTGATAAGGAGTCATATAAGACATTAATCCATTATAAAATACCCATAATTGAGCAGCGCCTATATCACTTAATCCAATTTTTATTTTATCTTTACTTGTCTTTACAACATCTAATAGCATCATCGGGTCTGTAACTGAATCTAAATTACGTCCCTTTGCGTAGATAAGCGCGTATGATGTTGTGTAATAAGGGTCAGTTGTAGCGGCTAACTCAAAACTGGAAGGAACGTTAATAACGATATCGCATTTATAACCTGACCCGCTATCTGATTCTGCTCTTAGGGTATTTCTGATAAAACCGATGCGTTGTGGAAAAAACTCATACTTTAGTTTTAAACCCAGCTTGTTGGCTAAAAGTTCAGCAATTTTATTCTCATATCCTTCGCCGTCTTGATTGGACATGGGCAACATATAAGGGTCAGCGCATACCTTAAAATATTCTGAATCAGGTAAATGGCCATCAGCTAAAACTGGTCTAGCAATTAATGTGAGTAGTAAAAATAATATTCTTCTGTTCATAAAATGTTTTAAACCCACATACACTGTGGGTTAATAATTATCCTAAAATTTAGATTAGTGAATTATTTTAATGTCGGTTTAATCTTATTAATTTTACCAATAAGTCTTTTAAAAGGGCCTTGTAACTCTGCCATCGCTCTTTCCTTCATTGCCGCTTTATCATCGGCACTAACACCGCCAACAACGACAACCCCAACCATTCCGAAACCAATATGCGGTTCACAAACATACCCATAAATACCTTCTGCATCTATTGCTGGTGTTATGAAAGTTCCGCCAGCCATTTTTCCTTTTTCACCCCAACCTGTACCGCCTTCAGGCACTAAGTAAGTCACAGAATTATGAGAGGTCATATTAGTAAATTTCACAGTATCGCCTGGCTGAACATAAATAATAGCAGGCTTAAATTCTCTTGCAGCAGCATTCACTATATGCTCTTCCGCATTAACTAAATTTGGAAGCATATACACCAATGCGCTTAAAATTATTCCGATATATCGTGTTGTTATCATTGCAATCACCCCTTTAATCTTCATATATAAGACTTAATAATTTGGAACAAGTTCTTATTAATTGAACCTAAATATTCTCATTATTTTTTTATAATAATACTTTCTGATAATAATACATTAAACCGTAAACCACTAAAAAAAATCCCTGATACCGAAGTACCAGGGATCTAACAAACTTACGTCTGTTTATTGCTTAAGGTAGGCTAAACACCATCAATACGCCACTATTACGTGAAGAATTGAGAAGTTTACGATAACCACCAACAGCACCAAGAGCAGCATCATCAGGAGCTGCAGCTAGGCCTTCAATAGACACAACTGCACCTGCCCAACCGCCGATGCCCGAAAGAACACCAACGTATTGCTTACCCTTGTGAGCCCAAGAGTTGAAGTTGCCGATAATGCCTGATGGAGCTTTGAACTTCCATAGCAATTTACCAGTCTTCGCATCAACGGCCTTAGCATAAGCGTCAAGAGTTCCGTAGAACACTACATCGCCAGCTGTGGTAAGAACACCAGACCATACAGACCATTGTTCGACAATATTCCAAACAATTTTACCTTTACCTGCATCCCAAGCGATGAAGTTACCCATGTTGTCCTTTTGACTATTATTATTTGGACAATCTGGGCAAACAGCACCAGCAGGATACATAGTTAACGCAGCATTAACATAAGCCGCACCAGCTGTGTATTGGTTACCACCTGCAGCATAACTTACTGGTTCGTAGGTCATACATACGTGGTTAGTTGGAACATAGAACAGATTGGTACGTGGAGAGAAAGCAGCAGGCTGCTGATCCTTGGTACCAAGTGCTGCAGGACAAATATCCTTTGAAACTACGTCTTCACCGTTAAAATGAGTTGAGTACTGTGGAAGCGTTTGAGGATAACCCGTCTTCATGTCAACGTGAGTTGACCAGTTAACAGCTGGGTCATACTTTTCAGCTACAAGTAAAGCACCGTTTACACGATTCATGGTGTATCCATAACCGTTACGATCAAAGTGAACTAAAGCTTTGGTCATTTTACCCTTAACTTTAATGTCAGCTAGGATCATTTCGTTAACACCATCGTAATCCCACTCATCATGTGGAGTCATTTGATATACCCAACGCGCAACACCGGTATCGATATCACGAGCGAATATAGTCATTGACCATTTGTTGTCTCCAGGACGAACAACAGGGTTCCACGTAGATGGGTTACCATTTCCGTAGTACATCAAGTTTTCGTCGAAGTCAGCAGGCCACCAACCCCAAGTTGAACCACCACCAGACTTCCATGCATCACTTAGTCCACCACATTTGTTAGGACCAGTAGATGGAGCCTTCCAGTCAGCATTCGAACACCAAGAATTTAGTGAAGAATTTTTGCCAACTTTCTTGCCCAATGAAGTGGTGTTAGCGTCGAAACGAATATCTTCGTCTGGACCCATGCTAAATGCACGCCATGCAAGAGAACCGTCTTTCGCATTGAAAGCAGCCATCCAGCAACGAACACCAAACTCAGCACCTGAACAACCAGTAAAGACTTTGTCTTTAATTGGGTGTGGAGCGTTGGTATTGGTATCACCAGCAGCAGGACCATAACCGATATCACGACCATTCTCTGCTGTCCAGTTTACTTTACCGGTACCAGCGTCTAACGCAACCAAGGTTGTGTCGGCTTGTTGAAGATAAATTTGACCCATACTGTAACCTAAACCGCGATTAACAATATCGCAGCACATTACAGGTACGGTTTCTGCTTCGTCTTGTTGTGGCTCGAAATACCAAACGATTTCAAGCGTATCCAAACTGATAGCAAAAACGTCATTAGGGAATGAAGAATGGATATAAAGAGTATCGCCACCTAAGCCAGTTGCGCTTGATGGTAATACTAATGGTCCACCTTCATGACCTTGTAAACGGCCAGTTGAAAAAGTCCAAGCAGTAACTAACTTGCTAGCATTTTTTGTGTTGATTTGATTCAACTCAGTATAACGCCAGTTGTTGTAGTCGCCACCAGGAAAAGCCCAATAGTTAGGGTTAGCATTCAGTTTACGAACTTCATCATTCGCAACTACTGATGCAGAAATCCCTAATGCTAAAATAGCTATGAGCCATTTCTTTAATGATAATTTACTCATGACCTCCTCCTCTATAATTGGTTGATCATGTGTGATCTCATAATGTGATAAACAACCCAGCAGTTCCTCGAGATCATAAAGAACTATTGAGCTTTAAAAATCGGTAAATGTAATGGAGAAGAAATTGATTGAACTTTTGAAAGGGGAATAAATAATTTAAGACTAGACTTGCTAATCGCTCTCATAGAGAAAGAAAAATAACTTGCAGTAAGACGCATGCTTTTAAGTTTTATCAATCCTATTACCCATTTGTGAAATTAGGATTTTCCCTAACAGTTCAATCGAGGTAGTTTTATCAAATAACTTTCGAAAAATATAAACTTTAAGAAAGAAAAACTACATCAACTATTTTTATTGTTATCATCAAAATAGATGTCAAAACAATTTTTTTATGTAAGTACTATTGATGCCGAAAAATCTTTAATTCTTATTGAAGAATTTAAGGGTTTTTTATTCCTTAAAACCCAGCCCTAATCGGCTCATCAAACTCATTACTTCAGATGCGAGTGTAGGAAATTTTCCCGCCCCTTGCAAGGTCTTTTTTTACCATAAGAAACAATATATTGGGCAATATCTATACATAGGATTATGAGCTTTATTGGGTTTTATTGCGTATTTTTGCGTTACAGGATTATTGCTACTAAAATGACCAATTAATAAAACATTTTTATCTTTATTTTGGTGTAATATATATAACGAAAATATTGGTAATAATCAATAGTTTTTGATAATAATCATGAGTATCGGAGCTACATTATTAAAAAATCGATATGAATGAAAGTATGAAAATAATAGCGAGTTTTTATGAATATTCATAGTTTAGCTGTAATTACTAGTTTGCTAATTACATCAATTGCGCAAGCTGATGTCGCTCCAGCGAATCTTCGGCCAACCGGAGACACAACTGTTTGGAGACAGAATTTATCTGACCAAGCCTGGGAAAAAAATATTAGAAAACAGTTTTTCCAAGATAGAGAAATCATTGAGGGTGCAGAACAAACAATTCTTGAACTGAAAGCCCCGATTTTGGCAGAAGATGCAAGCTTTGTTCCAATTTCGGTACACACTAAAATTCCACAGACGGACGATCTCTATATAAAGAAAATGCATATCTTCATTGATAAGAACCCGATTCCGTTGGTTGGCGCTTTTGAGTTCACGCCCGATAGTGGTAAAGCTGATTTAGCGTTGCGTATACGTGTTGATGCTCATAATTATGTACGTGCAATTGCTGAATTAAATACCGGTGAACTTTACATGACAAAATCTTTTATAAAAGCAAAGGGGGCATGCTCTGCACCACCTCCGCCAGGTAGCGAAGAGTCAAAAAAGTTACTTGGAAAGATGAGAATGAAAGTGGTAGGCGATTTGGTGCTTGGCAAACCTAATTTGATGCAGTTAAAAATACGTCATCCTAATATTACTGGTATGGCTCCGTTAAAAATTGGTTCACGAGTAAGACCGCCCGCTTTTTTTGTCGATAGTATTGAGATCAACTACAATGGGAAACTTATCGTTAAAGCATCGTTAACATTTTCTGTCAGTATGGACCCTGCCTTACGCTTCTACTTCGTCCCTGAAAAAGAAGGGACTATGCTTGTAAAAGGCACAGATACCAAAAAGAATGCGTTCAGTGATACATACAAGGTATCTTTGGACTCATAGAAAATAAAGAATATATAAAACTCTATATTTTTGTTTGTAAAAATGAATTACAAATACGTCTATTCACTGCTGGTTGGTTCTATCATTTGAACTTGTTTCACGACGATACACTGTTCATCAGCTTGCTCTCTTGCACTGACCAAGACACCATATAATTCTTCGCCACGCTCATTATCCCTAAAAAAGCCACCTTTTTTGCCGGGCATTGCTCTATTTCTTTCGTATGTTTTCCCGTCTGCATAATCATCGAAGGGTAAAACCTCTCTGATTGAATCGTATCGACATGAACAAGTATAAAGATTCTGATCCGTTTGTCCGCCGAGTGTCGTCATACAATTGAGTGCATAGCGAATGGTTTCTTCTGTTGGATATTCATACGCCATGCTTGGCATCGTACCAAAAAGAAGAATAGCTAAACTAATTGCTGTTTTTTTCATTACCTTTACCTCTTTAGTTTTAGTATATCTAAAAATGAAATTTATTTGCTCAATTAGAATTCATTAGAAGCGACATCTACTTAAAAAGTTCATATTGAACTGGATAAATAAGGCTCTATTAATGCGGCAGCTCGCTCAGATGAGCCTCTATTTACAAGAATAACGGCTTTTGCCCGTTCCCCCATTACATGTCTTCGATTAGCATCACTCAATAATTCTATAACATTTAAAGCTAATTGTTCATCATTTGCAGCCAAAAGCAATGCTTCATTTTCTAAAAGTAATCTGCTTACCTCAAAGAAATTATATGTATATGGACCAGTAATAATTGGTAAATTCAAGCTAGCGGGCTCTAACATGTTTTGCCCGCCAGTATTAACAAGACTTCCACCAACAAAAGCAACTTCTGATGCTGCATAATATAGTTGGAGCTCTCCCAATGTATCTAGCAAAAAAACATTATGATTGCTATCGAATGATATTTCTTCGGTACGCCTTACTAAAGAAAAATTCATCTTTTTACACAGTAATGATAATTTTTCTGATCTTTCTGGATGTCGTGGCGCTAAGATTAGAATTGCGTCTGGATATTTAGATAGAATTCTTTTATGTGCATTCAGAATAATTTCCTCTTCTCCCGGATGAGTGCTTGCAGCCATCCATACTGGACGATTAACTGAAAAATAATGCCTCAGAGGTTCTGCCTCTTCTTTAATGCTTTGAGGAATAGCAATATCAAATTTTAAATTACCGACTACCGAAACTTTTTCATGTTGAGCGCCAAGCGCAATAAAGCGTTCCGCATCAACCTCAGTTTGTGCTGCAATTTTATCCACAAATTTAAGCGTATTCTTTGTTAGGGTTGAAACCAATTGATATCCTTTCATTGATTTTTGGCTTAATCTGGCGTTGATTATAAATATTGGCACATTAACGTAATGACAGGTTTGATAGAGATTTGGCCAAATTTCAGTCTCCATTATTATTAAAATACTAGGGTTAATTTTTTGTATAAATTTCCTTACACAGAAAGGTACGTCATAAGGTAGATAAAAATTTTTAACGTTGTCATCGTAGCACTGTAAAACAGTATTTGCTCCCGTTGGTGTTACTGTTGTGATGATGATTTGGTAATGGGGGTATTTCTTTAAAAGAAAACTAACAATAGGCTTTGCTGCATTGACCTCTCCGACCGAAACAGCATGAATCCAAATAAGGGGTTTATTAGAATTCTTCCAATTAATAAACCCAAATCTCTCATGCCATTTTGCTCTATAAGATGGATATTTAATGCTAATCAATAATAGCCTTATGAGAACAAATGGTATTAAAAAGTAAATTACGGATGTATAAAAATATTGCAATTGATTTTAAAAATATTGTTATTAATATAAAAAAGTTTAATAAATCGCGTCAAGATAAGCGCTTACACCTTCATCTAATGCAATAAATTCTTTCTTGTAACCAGCTGTTCGTAAGTTTTCTAAATTAGCTTCAGTATAACTTTGGTAACTTTCCTCTAATTCCTTTGGAAATGAAATATATTTAATTCTTCCTGTTTTGCGTCTTTTTATAACTGCATTCGCTATATCATTAAAACTATGTGCTTTGCCTGTGCCAACATTATAAATACCAGAAATATTAGAATTATTCATCATCCATAGATTGACCTTAATAACATCATCGACAAAAATAAAGTCTCTGCGTTGCTCACCATCAGCATAGCCATGACTTCCTTTAAATAATTTTAGTTCCCCCATTTCATTAATTTGATTATCGAAATGATAAACAACACTCGCCATATTATTTTTATGCGCCTCACCTGGCCCAAAAACATTAAAATAACGAAGGCCTACTACTTGTGATTTAATTTTATTTTTCAAGCTACGCACATATTGATCAAATAACCATTTTGAATATCCATATATATTTACTGGGCCTTCATTTTTCCGTTTCTCAGCAAAATTAGAATTAATACCATAAACTGCTGCGCTTGATGCATAGATAAAAGGGATTGAGCGTTCAAGACAAAAATTAAGTAAGACTTTCGAATATCTAAAATTATTCTCCAACATATATCGACCATCCCATTCTGTGGTGACAGTACATGCACCTTGATGGAATACAAAATCAATATCTTCACAAAATGGATCACGTTTTTCGATTAATTTTAAAAAATCAATTTTATCGATATAGTCTACAATTTTAGCTTCAATTAAATTCTTATTTTTTTCTTTATTTTTTAGGTTGTCGACCACAACTATTTTATTTGTGCCTGTTTTATTAAGTTCTAAAACAAGATGACTCCCAATAAAACCCGCCCCACCAGTAACAACAATCATACTAATCCTGCTTTTTATCTTTGATTTTTTTCAATATATGGGAAGTCGAATATCCTTCTTCGAAAGGCACAATTACGACATCTCCACCTGATTCTCTGACTGATTTAGCCCCGGCAATGTGCTCTTCATCATAATCCCCGCCTTTTACAAGTGTATCTGGTTTTAAAAATCTGATGAGTTTTTCAGGTGTATCTTCAGTAAAAGGAACAATCAGATTAACGCTAGCTAATCCACTCAATACTGTCGCTCTGTTTTCGAGAGAATTAATAGGTCGGTTGCTTCCTTTTAATCGCTTTACAGAATCATCATCATTGATTGCGATAACGAGAAAGTTACCGAGCGACTTTGCTTGAGATAAATAGCGCACATGGCCAGTATGAATTATGTCGAAACAACCATTTGTCATTATTATCCGATCGCCACGGTCCTTTGCTTTATTGATAATTTCTAAGGCTTGATTCCTGTCTGTTATTGCCGATAAATTTCCTTCGGTATTAAGATTTTTATTGATTTCATCAGTAGTAATTGTTGCAGTACCAAGTTTTTCGACAACAAGGCCTGCTGCGGTATTGGCGAATAAGGTTGCAATTTCCAGAGGTAGTTTACTCGCTATCGAAGCAGCTAATACAGCGATTACAGTATCGCCAGCACCTGTTACATCAAAAACTTCGTGAGCTGCTGACTTATGATGTATTATTGGTTTATTCTTTTGTATTAGAGCCATCCCTTTTTCACCACGTGTTACTAATAATGCATCCAGTTCAAGTTCTTCACGAAGTGATTTACTCTTTTCTATTAATTCATCATCTGTTTCGCAATCCCCAACAATAGCTTCAAATTCTTTTTCATTTGGAGTTAAAACATTTGCGCTCTTATAGCATCCAAAATCCTTAGATTTTGGATCAACAAGTATAGGAATTTCTTTTTCATTAGCATGTTTTATAAGGCTCTCTACCTCAGCTAACCCGCCTTTTGCGTAATCAGAAAGAATAACAACATCAGTTGATTCTAGTAACTCAATATATTTTTCTACAAGACCATTTATTTTTATCGTATTTAAATCATTTTCGTAATCAAGCCGTATTAATTGTTGATGCCGACTAAGCACTCTTCTTTTGATTATTGTTGGAAAATTATCTTTGCGTATAAAATAACAATTTACTTTTTTTTTCTTAAGAATATTTTCTAAACGCGTTGAGGATTCATCATTACCCGTTATACCTAATAATTGCACATTCAGCCCAAGTGACGCGACATTCAAGGCAACATTTGCAGCCCCACCCGGCCTCTCCTCAGTATTTTTGACTCTAACAATAGGTACAGGAGCTTCAGGAGAAATTCGATTGGTTTCACCATAAATATATTGATCAAGTATAATATCGCCAACAACTAATACTTTGGCCGAATTTATGGTTTTAAAAATTACGTCTTGCATTGAAAAAATGAGTTCAGATTATATTATGTATATTACAGATTCTAACACACGATAATTATCATAGTATTCAATATGTTGATTAAAACGTATCTATTTCTACTTTACTTACTCATTTGTATGCAAATTTCTGTGGCTCAGGATAATATTCCACCCTTTTTTGAGGTTAGCTACAAGCTATACAGCGATAATACTAAAATCGCTCTTATGGAAAGACGTTTCTATAAAGATCAAGAAAATAATTATGTTTTCCGCTCTGAAACTAAAACAACGGGTTTAATTTCATTGTTCAGAAAAGACCATATTATTGAAGTTAGTAACTGGAATTTCTCTAATTCAAATATTATCCCGCTACTCTACAAATATCAGCATACCGGTGGCAAAAAAGACAGAGATGTAGAAATCAATTTCAAATGGAATAAAAAAGAAATAATTAATCGCGTTAATGACTCGATCTGGAAAATGGAAACAAAAAATGGAATTTTAGATAAATTATTATCTCAGTTTATGATTATGATCGATCTTAAATTAGGGAATATTCCTGAAAAATATATAATTGCTGATGGAGGGAAAATAAAAGAGTACGCTTTTAAAAAAATCAAAGACGAAATAATAAAAACACCCCTTGGGAACTTCAACACAATAAAACTTGCACGTTATAAAAAAAATAAGCAAGAAACATATTTTTGGTGTGCATATGAATTAGATTTTTTACCTATTAAAGTAATAACAACTGAAAAAGATGGTCGTTTATCAAAAGCAATTATTAAATCTGTAAAGGGATTTAAATATGGCCATGATAAGTTAGATTAAAATTATATCTTTGATTAGTTTAATTATAAATTTGCTGAATTAATTCATCTGGTGGAATATAGCCCGGTAGTTTTCTTCCGTTCTCTAAAAAAATAGCGGGGGTTCCGGTCACGCCGAGCTCTTTACCAAGCGCATACTGTCTAGCAATTGGCGCATCACATATTTTAGATTCTACTTGTTTGCGATTTTTTGCTCGTGTTAATGCCGATTGCCTATCTTTCGCACACCAAACATTTCTCATTTCTTCGCCAACAGTTGAGTCAATACCTGCGCGTGGGTAGGCTAAGTAACGTACAGCTATTCCTTTTGCATTTAGTTCTGGAACATCGCGATGGAGCTTTCTACAATAACCACAGTCAACATCAGTAAAAACATAGATATAGCTTTCAGTTGAATTAGAAGCAAACTCGATATATTCATCTTTAGTAATAGTATTCAGTAAATTTATTCTATTCTCGGCAAGAGCATCTTCCGTAAGATTTTTACGATCTCCTATATCCAAAATTTCTCCTTTTAATACATAATTACCATCGCGAGTCATGTAAATCACATCAGAACCAATCATAACTTGATACAAGCCATCAATAGGTGTTTTTTTAACATCCGTTATCTCAAAATCGGAAGATATTCTCGATAAGGATTCGTGAAATTCTAACATAAGCTGATTTCTAAGATCTTCATCAGCAACAACAAATGCTGAAATAAAAATTAAAAACAAAAAATAAAATCTAAACTTCATCAAAGTTTTTCCTTAATTAATTTAACTTTTTTCAAAATTAATTTTAATATTAATGAATTATTTTATTATACACCAGTACCTGTATGATGCTCCAAAAATTACTGAATAAGTCGAAGTCTTCCATGCAATGCTAACCGCGTGGGTGATGTTCTGCATGTATATCTTTTAGTCGCTCTCTTGCGACATGCGTATATATTTGAGTGGTCGATATATCGCTATGTCCAAGCAGCATCTGCACAACCCTAAGATCAGCGCCATGATTAATTAAGTGTGTTGCAAACGCGTGTCTTAGAATATGCGGGGATATTGACTTTTTAATACCAGCACTTACCGTATAGCGTTTAATCATATGCCAGAAAGTCTGCCGCGTCATTGCTTTACCTCTTATGCTCGGGAACAATGCATCAGTTACAAATTTATCTTTTATAATTTCATCACGCGCAGAACTTAGATATTTATCAAGCCATTGTGTTGCTATTTCGCCAAACGGGACTAAGCGTTCCTTATTTCCTTTTCCCGTTACCCTAATCACTCCCTGTCGTAAATTGATCTGGTATAAAGTTAAAGCAACAAGTTCTGATACACGTAAACCCGTGGCATATAAAACCTCTAGCATACACTTATCTCTAAGACCAAGAGCTTGTTCTACGTTAGGCGCTTCTAATAGTGACTCCACTTCATTCTCAGTTAATGATTTTGGTAGATTTCGACCAAGTCTTGGCGCATCCACATTATCAACTGGATTTATTTTTATTCTGCCTTCTCTGCATAAGTACTCATATAGACGTCGCAAGCTTGACAAACTTCTTGCTATAGTTCGTGTAGATTTTCTTTCTGATAATGCTAAATACGTAAGAATATTGTTAGATCTAGCTTGATCGACTTCAATATTTTCTCCTTCTAGCCATAACAAGAATTTACATAAATCACTACGATAAGCAGATAAAGTATTTTTACTTAAACCACGCTCCATCCATAGAGTGTCCAAGAATAAATCAATAATCTCTGTAGACTTATTTGATAGTTTTTTGTTTTTTTGATTCATGCTCTAGTAATCATGAATACTGAAGACAGCCCGCAGAATTCTTGCCGGGTGATATGATATGCTTGTGCTTTAGATTTTTTCAAGTAGCGAGTCGTTAATCCCTTTTACATAATAAAGCTCTTGTAACAGCATAACTAAAGAAACCGGCTCCCTTTTTAATTATGTGGAAACCTTTATTTTTTCTTTAATTCGAGCCGCTTTACCGCGAAGATCTCTCATATAATATAATTTGGCACGTCGAACATCGCCATGCCGTTTAACTTGAATCTCATCAACGCTAGGACTAAATGTCTGAAAAACTCTTTCAACACCTTCACCGTAAGAAATCTTACGCACAGTGAATGAAGAATTTAGGCCTCTATTTTTAACAGCAATTACGATACCCTCGAATGCCTGTAATCGTTCTCGCTGCCCTTCTTTAACTTTTACCTGAACGATAACCGTATCCCCAGGACCAAATTTCGGTATTTTACGTGTCATTTGCTCAGCTTCAAGCTGTTCAATTATATTTGTCATTTTGCTCTCCAATCACACTTTTTAAGTTATTCGCTTCGTGATTACTTAATTTCATTTATATATTCTTGCAGCAGTATTCTTTGTTCATCGTCAAGTTCAATTGTTTCGATTAAATCTGGTCTAACTCGCCACGTTTTGCCTAGAGCTTGCTTAAGACGCCAACGTCTTATTTCCTCATGGTTGCCGCTCTGCAAAACTCCTGGCACTACAAAACCATTAATATCCTCAGGACGCGTATAATGCGGATAGTCTAGCAAACCGTCAACAAATGAATCTTCATTTGCTGAATTTTTACCCCCTAAAACTCCAGGCAATATTCTACAGACACCATCAATCAACACTAATGCAGCAAATTCACCGCCACTAAGGACATAATCACCGATAGACCACTCCTCATCGACCTCATATTTAATAATACGCTCATCAATTCCTTCATATCGGCCACAAACAAGGATCATTCCCTGACGCTTTGATAACTCAACCACACCAGTTTGCTTTAGTTCTCTGCCTTGCGGAGAAAGATAAATAACTTTTGTGTTTGGTTGTTCTATTCTAGCTTTTTTAATGGCTGAACAAACAGGCTCATACATCAAAACCATTCCTGGGCCGCCGCCATAAGGACGCTCATCAACTGTCTTATGTTTGTCTTTGGTAAAATCCCTTGGATTCCAGCTCCTAAAATCAACTAAACCATTTTTTAGTGCTCGCCCTACCACTCCTTTTTCTAATGCCGAAGAAAATATTTCTGGAAAGAGTGTAATTACGTCTAACTGATACATCAATTATCAATCACCCAATTGATATGTATAGTTTGGCTAATCAAATCAATTCTTTTGACATATATATCCATTACATATGGAATGAATACTCTTGTTTCACTCTCATCATTTCCTGTGACAACAAATACATCGTTTGCACCTGTTTCAATTATTTCACTAACAACACCTAATTCAACCTCATCCTGATTTAAAACCTTCAGTCCAATTAAGTCTCGCCAATAATACTCACCTTTATTTAGTGTGGGTAGTTGTTCATGTTTGATAGCGACATCACAATTCACATATTGACTAGCATCCTCAGGATTATCTAT
>Ga0066850_10001025_pt1 | contig 14866 bp, 8 predicted proteins | sample ETNtaG_4_FD_67282 | JGI IMG/M metagenome (GOLD analysis project Ga0066850, IMG submission 67282) | Marine microbial and viral communities from oxygen minimum zone, Eastern Pacific Ocean - ETNP201406SV67 | ecosystem: Environmental > Aquatic > Marine > Oceanic | place: Pacific Ocean: Eastern... | reverse complement strand
TGTTTTCGCGCCAACTGCATCAGAGGACTCTTCAGCGCCACTAAGATAAATCTTATGATTCGACCCATCCCAAGTAGAATGAACCATGTGATACATACCCGTATTAACAGGACTAGTAAATATTGTAGAAGAAGAATTGTCCGTGAATGTTAAGGTAGAATAAAACCTTCTAGTTGAATCATAAGCTATTTGGTAACTTACAAGTTCTGTCGGGATAAGGTTTGGAGCCTCGATTATCGGGGTGGCAATCGTACCTCCAACCTCATTGGGTCTAAATACTGCGCCCAATGTAAAGCTTTGAGGCTTCAAGTGTTCCGTCATTGGGAGAGTTGCGTATTGGTCAATCCCGTTGAATTTGAGCTCGTTAGTATTAAACGTAGGAGAATTTACAAGCGCGGCAGTATTTTTATTCCTAGATATATCTTGCCAAGCTGTTGCCCCTGCTCCGGTATAACTGGCTTCGTCTGAAGCGCTCAGATGGAGAATTTTATTTTCTCTTGGAAGACTATAAACAAATGGATCTGTTAATTTTAACGGAGACCCATCCAATAGATAATCGCCAGATACATCTATGTCCCCATGTACAAATGTATTGCCAGAGCTAACGAGCTTATCTTTTACATAGGCACTTTGATGAACCCTTAAGTCTCCATAAACATCTAAATCTCCTTTGACAATGGTATATTTGCCCATCGAGGTCTGGAGAGAGGGGGAATTTTTTTTGATTTCGAAATCAACCTCTTGAGGCAATGGGGTGAAAATGTCTTGACCGGGAGTTATTCCAGATATGCCAATTGACCCATTACTTAGGCCAGTAAACCCCCACCCCGAAACACCAGCGTCCGAAGTGTCTCTTGATACTAATTCGAATGAATCGCTAAGCTGAAGGTTATAGCCGCCTACTAGAAATTCAGTTTCTCCCGCTATTCCTCTTGACGGAGAAAATCCTGTTATTTTCGGGGGCCTTATTACCTTTAAGTACCCGCTCTCTAAATTGCTGGTTGTGCTCTTTTTCGAAAAACTACTATGAACCGAAAGATACCCAGACTCTATTAATGAATCACCATTGAATGCTATAGTAGGAATAGTAGCAGTTAATTTCTCATTGGATGAACCACCCAAAGTTATTTTGTAAGACTCATTGGAAGATGATCCGCCGCCAAGGTGAAGGAATATTCCTGTTATGTTTGATAATCCGCTACCATGTACTGAGAACGACTCAGTTTGAAAGCCAGATAAAGGGCTTATTCCATTGACGGTTAAAACTTCAGGGAGAATCTCAAGTGTATGAGACTTATATTTAACGTCTTCCCACCTCTGCATCGTATAGCTGCCAGTAAATCCTGAATGAAACAGCCCTTTATTATGGTAGTTTGTATCTTTTGTGGCACCACTCCACATAGTTTTATCTGCTTTGCCATCATTATCAAAATCGTACTCACTGAAATACCTTCCTTGATATAATTTTTCTTCGTATGTGAACGAGTCAGGGCCGGGAGTTACAATGTTTTGTCTGTAGTTTAATAACAGCGACTCTTCATTCATGAACATGAAGACATGACCAGTACCAACAAAATTATCCCCAATTTGGATTGGGAGAACAAAAACTCCTGTGGCGTCACTATTTAAAAGACCTCTTTGGAAATAGTTTTTTCTTATGTCTGCATTGTATTGAAAAGCTTGACCGTCTCCCTTGCTAACTATTAGAGCAGGATCATTCGGAAGGAAATAATCACCAAGATTAAAGAAAGAAGCTTCTGAGTTGTCTGTATAATGATCAATTTTTGTATTATATTTACTTAAAAATTCTAATTGTTTTGGGCTTTCAGGTTCGTAAGTCGCAGCTAATCCTGTACCTGATATACCTATGGCATTCTCAAACGTATTAAACGCGTTAATCCCAGTTACGTATAAGGTATCTCCAACTTTTATTTGAGAATGAGAAATTCCCAAAATAGTAGGAAGGATAGTAACTGCTTCAAAAGCTACTGATCTGAAGTCTGATTGTTTAGGATTAGAAACCCCCTTTCTTACTGTATATATACTGATTTTTTCTCCAAGGCCCCTAGGTATATCGAACGTAACATAATCAACGCCTTCGGAATTAGTAAGGTACTGAACATTATCGGGGCTTCCATAATCAAGCGTCGGAGGAAAATTTAAAGAGTTAGAGCCACTATTAACTGGATCACTCATGTCCAGCGTTCCGGAAGTATAAACCGGCCATATATAATAACTTGAGCCATGCGTATTATCGCCGCTCAAAGTAATCGTATCCCCATATAATCCTGTCGTTGGAGATACAGTTACTCCATCAGGGGTTATATCCACATAAAAAGTTCCTGTAGTCTCACAAGAAGAATATTCTGTTTCTAAACGTATAGGCCCATTTGTAGCTTCCGCTGGAACCCTAACTTGAATTCCAGTTTTGGGCTGAACATTTCCAGTCGGGAGTATTTGAGTAATTGGCCCTCTATTATCAACTCTGACTGTTGCTATCCCCGTATTTGTCGAGTTCCCAGAAAAGTGTATTCCCGTAACTAATTCTATATTCCCACCAGTGACTGTTATGTACCCACCCCTTTGCTGGAACTCTGGGTGGAATCCGCTACATACAACGCTAGGGGGTATTACTAGGAATTTATCGGAAGAATAAGCTACGCCATTCGAATTACTGATAGAGAATACTTCGTTTCTGTTTCGATAAAGAGAATCTTGCTCTATGTAACTCGATTTAGGCGGTATAGTAACTAACAACCCAGTTGGGTTATCGGCATCAGACGCTTCGAATGTAGTCACGGAAACTGACCCGTGTCTTACCGAACTTACCCCCCCTAAAGAAGAACCGCCCAGCAAAGCCTGATCGCCATGATTACCTGATAATGGGGTGACACCTGTTATTTCTGGAGCTCCAACAAAATTGAAAGCATCAGTTGATATAACGCCTCCACCAACTCCATTATCGACAACTAATTTGTAAGGACAGGCGCTTGACATTCCCGGAGCTCTTACAGTTATAACTTGTTGGTCCGTGGAGGTCTCTAATGGGTCGCCTTCAACGCCACTTATGGTCGCTAATATTTTTTGATTTAAGAATGTATTATTAGCATGAGAGCCACTAAAATAAACGGACAAGCTATCTGGAAAATATCCGCTACCAGTAATTGTAATTGGAGCATTTAGTTCTGCTGATCTAGGGGCAAACCCAATAATCGTTGGTTCGTATTTTGCAAAATAAGCTCCTTGCTTCCAGCCAGTCCCATGAGCGGTTTGCACTACAAGGTCCATGTAGCCAGTACCACTAGGAGAAGAGATTATTATATTCTTATTATTTATCCTATTGTAAGATAAAGTTAATGGGCTAAGTAAATTATGAGCGGTGCTTATATCGAAAGACTTCCCGCTTGGAAAAGTGAAGAGCCCTTCGACGTCAACAAAGTCTCTTCCTGTTATGGAGTAATATGCTGGAGCCCTATTTCCAGCCGGAACTCCGGATGAAGGATCTAAACTACTTATATAGGGAGCACTTACCCTTACGTGAAAGTCAATGCCCCCAGTATGAATATCCCCCCTTAGATTTATTAGATTTACAGATCCCGAATATGCATCATCGGGAACGTAACCAGTAATAACATTGCTCCCGCTTGAACCAAATCCCGCAATCCCACCATTAAAGCTTACATCGAACAATCCATTACTACTCCTTACCGTCTCAGGGATAATGTTTTCACCAGAAAGGATAACCTGATCTCCTACGAAACCAGAAGCTGGAGTTATCCCGATTAGCCTAGCTCCGGCCTCAAGGCCATGTATTTCCCCGACCACTCCAGATTGGCCCATTAATTTCAGCGAGCCAGATATATTGCCTGTGGGAACTGTTATCGGCAGGGCTTTTATATCGGTTACAGAACTTGATAGAACTTCTCCTAAAATTAGCTCGCTTCCGAAAAAAGCTCCGGTAACACCAGAAAACGCATGGCCGGACGCGGTAATTATGCTTCCGGGCAGTGGAGTATAAGTGTCTAAGCTTGTTATCTGCGGGGCGGGAACGAATTTTTCGGGAGCTTGACCAGAAGAATTCTGGAAAGCAGAATACAAAGTTATTTCTCCCCACTGAGCGTTTTGAGGAATCGTAGCCTGTAGAAAGTATTGATTTACCGTATAAAACTGAGCGCTAGAACCATAGGCAGGTTGCTGATTGAAATAAACATGACTAACGCGGTCAAGGCCACCACCAGATATCATTATCTGATCGCCTATAGATCCCGTTAATGTTGGAGACAGGGGCATTTTTAATCTCTCCTAAATATACCTCCCACCGATATAACTGGCCTTATGACTATGAAGTTATCATCAGTTTCATCTTCTATTTCGTCAGAATCGGTTCTTCTTGTATTTATAGTCCCAGAGGGGACTGTAATATCTGGGACAATAAATTGTATTGTTGTGTCGTTTATATAAAAGACTTGTATGTTACAATAGTCGCCTATGCAAACTGTTGGGTCGTTATGAAAATTTACCCCAGTGATAGTTACTAACTCTCCGGGCAACCCAGAACCGGGCCAAAATGATGTAATGCTTGTCGTTTCGCTTGAGGTTGTTTGCTTTACGGAAAAAGTATTACCAAGAACCCCATCAGAGCTACTTCTAAGATTTTTACTGTCTGTTTTCCCCCTTAGCGAATACTGAGCTTGACGAGTTCCATCTCTGTCAGCTAAAGAATAAGCGACACTGCAATCCTCCCCATAAATACTTAAGTCTCCGCTATAGTTGTCGAAACTTATGTTTGAGGTAAGTTCTTTTTTGCCAAATAGTATTCTATCTGGTCTTATATTCGTCGTAGACTCCCCTGTATATACTTCGTAACTTGCTTTAACCTCGTTTTTGAATTCTAAACTAGCTGACCTAACGCTTGAGAGACTACCTAATCCAGTTCCATTTATGGATATGTCAGAAACATTAAGTATGTTCTGGGAATCTAAGGTTTCTGACTGGGGGATAAACTGCCCAGAGAAATGATCAAAGAAATCTATAGAAGCATTTACGTATACGGGCTGATTTGGATTAAATCTTACGGAGTAAGAAGTTAAGTATCCACTTGAAAAATTCACCCCCCCGAACTCACCGCTTATTCCGGAGCTTTCAAGGTATATATGCTTCTGTAGGGGGTCTTCTCCAGTTAAGTAATAACCCACATTAAATTTCCCCCCTACTGGAGTAGCTGGAGAGGGGGCTCCTTGGGAAAATTTTCTATTTAAGTGGTAATTATCTTGTAGGTTTGCCTTTACGTCAATGCCAACTCTGTCAGCGATAATCCCGCTCCCATTTAGAGTTATAATACAATTTTTATAACTACTATACATTAGTCTATCCTCCTTATCTCAAAAGTAGACTTAACAAAATCATTTGTGTTTATTGAAACATTGTTAGATACAATTCTATATCCAGACACATCAAAATCCATAGACTCGGTTAAACTTCCATCGCATAAATACCCCAACTTAAAGATTCTAACTCTTGGGTTCTGTTCGCAAGCGTCAAATAGAGCGCATCCACTCTCGCCATAATGGTTCATTTGCCTACTTTGATCTTTTTCAATTTTTATGGACTCTTCAGCATTTATGTTCGCAACCTGAAAAGGAAGTTTATTTCCTATGGCATATAAAGGTTTAACCATATTAGAAAAAGAGTAATTAAATTTAAAGACGGGGATATCCAAATCACCTGCGTCGGACTGTATAAAAGTAGTCCAAGAATGAGCCAATCCACTAAATCCACTTTCCGCTAGGTTTAGATCGCTTACTTTTTCTGCAACGTTACCGCTTAATTCTCCGTAGCCGTTATAAGTAACGTCAGCCGAAATAACGCTATTTTCCTGAACTCTAATGTTAAAAGAGCTCATATAAAAAACGCCAGAAATTCCTGCGACCTCTATCACTTGCGGGGAGGCTTGCTCGAACTCTGTTGAGTTTTTGATCCTTACTGTTTCGGGATAACAGGGATCTCTGTCTAAATCTACGTAATAAGTAGCGGAAAAAGAGTTCTGGACCGCTCCATTTGGGGTAAGTTCTATAGCGTCTGCTCTACCAAGGGGCTTTATTTTCTTTAACGAATTAGAGGACTTAATGGATGCTCTCTGAGCCATTAACCCAGTTCCATTTATCCTAATATCGCAGTCATTAAAAAAAACCATCCCTTAACCTTTTTCCAGTTAATTTTACACTAAAATTCAATAAGTCTGAGTGATTAATTCTGGACCAATCAAATTATTATCAAGGGTGGATAAATCTGATATATAGGTTTTATAAGTAGCCGTTATCCTAGCGTTTTGATCTGTATCTATTGTATAATTTTCACCAACCAAAGTAGCTCCGGAAAATGCAAATTGAGTTATCAGATCTCTAGTCCTGTGATCCTTTAGGTTTATTTCGAAATTTTTAAGTTTCTGCTTACATGGGTAAGATCTTATTAAATTGCCAGAATAATCATTTATTTCTATTGTGAAATTAACATTTGCAATGACAGGGTAGTCTATTTTTACCGTATGGGGCTTTCTGCTTCCTATTTTGTAATAATCTTTTCTAGGGATTTTTATCGAAATTTGATAATTTTGAACTAAATTCGTCTCGAAATCATCTAAAGTTATTTCAATAGTGGAGGCGGCGGGAAACTTAAATGATGGGTCAGTCTTCGTCGAATTCTTGATGTGTGCCACTTCCTCTTGGGCATCTGTGGCCATTTCTCCAGTCGGAATCCTGCCCATGTCTCCTACAACCCTAAAACTGGCTTCCATACTGGGAATTTGGCCAACTGAGCATGAATTAGAATAGCTCAGAAGATATCCAGAATTAAATGCGTAATAATGCTTGCTAAAATCATTTTGGTCTTTTAAGAGATACCCATTGAAGCTTTGCTCTGATATACATTGAATGAAAGGATCCGTATCTACAGACGAGGCTGAGAAGGTCATTTCGCCCACCTGAGAGCTAGTGGGGATAGGGATAATCCTATTAGACCCCACAATCTCCATAGGCTGCTCTGGGACCGTATAAGAAGCGTTCACCGATTGAATACCGAAAACCTGACCAGACCCTATAAAAACTTGTTGGTCTTCTCTGTTCAAAACGCTAAAAGCCATATATAGTTATTACACTGACTTATTTTTTAATCAATAATGAAATACGTGTAAATAAGTTAGGAAAAAGGGATGTTTAATATTTACGATATAAATTCATGGTCAGGAGGGACGACTTACAATCTCCATGACGTCGTTTTTCATGAGTATAACGACAAAAAGCACTTTTGGTACTTCAAGAAAGACAACGTGACTTCCAGCGCCCCTACCGTATCGAACACTGAATGGGGCGGGGTAAAATATTTTACAAAGCTGAATAGATTAAAGCCTGAGTTTTTATGGAAGCCCTCTTATGATTTTTCCATAGCCTCTACCCCTGTAGTCCAAAACATAAAATTTGGAGACGGATATGAGCAAAGAATAATAAACAGCGTACACAATGACCTAATAAAAGCATCGTTGACTTTCGACGGAAAAACTAGAAATGAAGCTAGAGCAATTTCTCACTTTCTGGCTGCAAGAAGGGGCCAAGAGTCTTTCGTATACAAACTGCCCCCTCCATACTCTATTGAAAAACTTTTTATTGTCAGAAATTGGAATTTCTCTATGAAATTTTTTGACAATTTTAATGTTAAAGTGACCCTTGAAGAAGTAACGCTGTAATGGCTACAAAAAAGATAGATGAATTCCCAAGCCTTCCGGTGTCTAAATCTTTAGATTCCGGGAAGAAAATCATAAGCGAGCTCCAAAGGGTAGCTCCTTCTCAAATAATAACTCTTTACGAAGTTGACGTAGAAGACCTGCTGATTGATCAAATTGTCCCTTATGATGTAACTAATAAGTCTGACGCCATATTTAGATTTCACAATAATTTGAAACTGATTCAGCAAGATGTGATTTGGAAAGGCGAAAGATACTCGGCCATGCCAATTCAGGTGGATGGATATGAATTCACCACTAAAGGGACTGCTCCGTCCCCCAAGCTAACGATAGGGGCAGACGAAAATGAATTAGAAAGATTTAGAACATTCAAACTAGCTTGCAGAAAACTTGGGGATTTAATCGGGGCCAAGGTGACAAGAGTAAAAACTTTCGCAAAATATTTAGACGAAGAAAATTTTTATTTAAATTTCGGAGGAGGGACAAGAACTGTAATAGGGGATACAAGCTTAGTCCCAAAGGGCTTTGAGCCAGACCCGAATGCAGAATTTCCAAGGGAGATATTCTACATAGAAAGAAAAAGCGCCGAAAACGGATCCAACTTAGAATTTGAACTTGCGTCTTTTGTGGATTTCGAAAATAAAAACTTACCCAATAGGCTTATCATAGCTAGAAGTTGCCAATTTAAATACCGAGGGGAAGGTTGCCTTTACGAATATTCCTCCGGTTACTCTAACGCGCAGGACGCCGACCTAAGAGAGAAAGCCGAGGAAGCTTTCGGAAAAGACAGCATGAGAAGAATAAACCTTCCCACCAAAGCGCCATTGGTGGCAGATACCCAAAATACACTAATCAAAGACGCTGTACCTGAATACAACGAGCAAATGACTCCTGAAAAATACAATACGACCAAACAGTATACTAAAGGTGATGCGGTATTTATAGAAAAGAATTCTATAAAATATTACTTTGTTTGTAGATTAAATGCCCCATCTGCTGCAGCTGATACGTTTGCCGCACCGCCTAACAGACGGTACTGGCTTCAAGATTCATGTGCTAAAGACGTAAAGGGGTGCCAATTAAGATGGTCTGACTCTTACAAAGACAAAAAAGGTCTAAATACCGCTGGCAGCTTTTCGATGAGCAAAGCAACTAGAAGTGCATACCACGCACTTGGGGACGGCAAAACTCACGGTGGGTGTTTGCCATTCGGAGGATTTCCTGCTGTTAAGAAACTTGAAGACTCGTAATAGAATGAACGTAAAGAACAAGATCATAAAACACGCAAAACGCGAAGTACCAAATGAGTGCTGCGGGTTTATAATCCAAAAAGAAAAGGAGTTAGACGTATTTGAATGTATCAATTCTTCCGTTTCAAAAAATGAGCATTTTAAAATCTCTCCAAAGCAATATCTAGAAGCAACAGCCTTGGGGACAATTACTTCCGTGTACCACTCCCATGTTAACGACAATATAGAATTTTCTCATTTCGACAAAACTCAAAGCGAAGCTCAAAACATTAGATATCTAATGTACCATATAGGCTCAAATTCTTTCGTGGAATATGTACCCACGGGCAAAAAAGACGACTTATTGGGAAGAAGCCATATCGTCGGTGTAAGCGATTGCCTTACTTTGGTAAGGGATTATTACCGAACTAGACATGGCGTGAACATAAAAGACTACGAAAGGAATGAGTCTTTTGATTACGGAGGAGAAGATCTTTTTAGGGAGAACTACGAATCAGAAGGGTTTTTTGAAATAGAAAAATCCGAGCTAAGGGAAGGCGATGCAATTTTAATTAACAAGTTCGGGGAAAGTTTCTTATCTCATTCGGCTGTATACATGGGCAACGACACAATATTACACCATCCAGCTGGAGGGTTCTCATGCATCGAAGAATACTCAAGAGCGCTGAAAGAAAGAACCTTGTTGGCTGTTAGGCATAATTTTTTAAGATGAAGTTAGCGAAAGAAATAAAAGATCAAATTATTTCTCACTCGAAAAAGGAATACCCTAACGAGTGCGGAGGTATTATTTTGTCGGGTCTCGATTCCGAAACAAGCCCAACAGAGAAACATTACGTGGTTAAAGAATTTGAAAACGAATCTAAAAATCCAGAAGAGGAATTTCTGACTACTAATGATAAAATAAATCCTTTCTTGGAAAATTTAGCATTTATATATCACACGCATACAAAAGGCCAAAACTCATTCAGCACCAAAGATAAAATGATAAGCGAAAAACTGAACGTGCCTTTAGTTTTGTTCGATCATAAAAATAATGATTTTCTGTACTACGAACCAAATGGATTTATGCCGCCTTTGACGGGAAGATCTTGGGAAGATACAAACTCCTGTGACAAAATAGGATGTTTTTTAGTGGTAAGTGATTACTATAAAAAAATTCTTAAAATAGAAATCCCTGATTACGATAAGGTAGAAATACTAAAAGGAGTGAACCTTTCAGAGTCAGATATAACCATAATGCTTACTGGAACGAAATCTAGCAAAAAATACAGAAAGATGATAAACTCATACAGGTTAAATCAATCATTCGACAAGTACCTAAAGCAAAACGATTTCACAGAGGTAAACGACTTGAAAAAACACGACATAATAGGGATGAAGGGGGTCGATAAAAGCTTTGCAAATAAATTAGGTATAGATTTTTCAATTCACTTCGCCGTTTACCTTCAAGGCGGAAGCGTATTGCATCAGCCCTATATGAGGCCATCCAAAATAGAAAAATTGACGAATGATTATAAATCACTAATCCACAAAATTTACAGACACAAGACTCAATTATGACCAAGATAAAATTACATGGGTATCTCGCTGAATCTCTTGATAAATCAGAATGGGATCTTGTGGTGGATTCTGCCGATGAAGCTATCGGAGCTATAAATATAAAAACGGACAACAAGCTCTTTAACCTAATGCTAGATTCGTCTCGAAAAAATCAAAAATATGCGATCTTGATTGACGGCGAGGAAATAATGGTTGATGGAAAAATTAAAGATACAGAAGAGTCGCTAGAAGAAGACTTTGATACGTTTTATCATTCTAGTTTTTTCTTAAAAAAGAAAAATATAAAAACAATAGACTTTATACCTGTTGTCGAGGGGGCCGGTGGCGACGGAATATTCCAAACCCTGATTGGCGCAGTACTTATGGTCGGGGCCTTTTTCTCTGGACCACTTGGGCCAGCTATGTTTGCGGCTGGCGTAGCGTTAGTAGCCTCTGGGATTACAGCAATGATGATGGATCCTCCTGAATTTTCAGAGGTAAAGAAAATAGAAGGGATAACTGCTGGTTCTTACCTATTTAATGGTCCAGTAAACATTGTCAGGGAAGGTGCTCCCGTGCCTATAGTTTACGGAACCGTATTGGCGGGAAGTAATGTTGTTGCGGTATTCTCTGACGTTGACCAAGTTGCAGCAACGGATGGCCAAGTAACCGCTTAATTAGCTTGAGGATGAAGAAAAAAAAGACAGAAAAAATAGATTACGGCAAATACTTAAGTCAAAGCAAAAAGCTAAATGACTTGTCTTTCGCAGGAGGCCCTCCTCCCCCTCCTGTACCAAGGGATCCAATCGAAGAGCCTGTTGGTATAAGTACCGATGAGTACCCAAGGCCTACGGATAGAAGCAAACAGGGCAAACCTCCGGGAGCGTTATCTCTAACTATCCAAGAGGTTATCGATGTAATTAGCGAAGGAGAAATAGAAGGGCTTGTTTCTGGGGATTACGTTTTCAAATCTGAGATAGGAGCAACGGGTTATGAAGGCTGCAAATTTGAACCATACGTTCCTATTAGCGAAGGAAGCAAGATAGCTTCACCAAAAAGCTATCTGAGGTCTATGTTCTACAACGGCCTAGAAGTTCTAAATACTCAGGGGAATTACAATTATCAAGGAGTAGACTTTGCTTTTACCGAGGGAAACCCGCGAGGGGAAGCTATAATTTTAACAGATGATGATCAAGAGGCAGGGTTCGAATCTTTGCAGGTTATAAGGCCAATTAGTGAAAAACTATACGGTCCAGAAACGCAATATATAGATGGCAGCTACGAACCCACCGAATTAGAGCTTAAAGATGGGGAAGATTCGCTAGGAAGAGATCAAGCAAAATTCTACAAGATCTTAAATAATAAATGTATAAAATTTAAAATAATCCTAAATGTCCAACAACTGCAAAAAAGAGAGTTAAGTGGACCCTATAAATACCGAGAGGGATCGGCAGTGCCGAAAATAGGCAAAGGGGATCAAAAAGGGTATACCGTAGAGTACAGAATAGATTATAGGCCCTACTTTTCCAAAGATCACAAAAACGAAGAGTTCTTTGTAAGAGACAAAGATACAAAGCTTATAACAAGTCAAAACCTAGAAAACGTAGTAAAAGAAGTTGTATACGGCAGAGTATCTGCTGGCTACCTGAGAGAAACTACGGTCACAATAGATCCAGATAAATATGGCCAAACGATGGAAGATCCTGATTTCCTAGGGTGGCATATTGCAGTATATAGATCTACGTTCGACTCGTTTTCGAGTAGTATACAAGCAGGTACTCAAATTGATAGTATCGTAGAAATATACGATGAGAAATATGCTTATCCAAATTCGGCATATATAAGAAGCAAATTTAGGGCTGACAACTTTTCGAAGCTGCCAAAAAGAACTTTCAAAACAAAAGGCATAAAAGTTCGAGTTCCTAACAACTACAATACAATCCTAAAAACTTATGGGGCATTAAGGGGTGGCACAGCTATTACTGACGGCGGCGATGCGGCTCTAAATAACTCATATGATTCAAACGGAACTCCGGGAGGAGCTACAACGGAAGATTGGGACGGCGATTGGAAAAGGAATAGGGACGGCACTATTAAATACGAATGGACTGATAATCCAGCTTGGATATTTTACGATCTAGTTACGAACCCAAGGTATGGTCTTGGCGAGAAGATCCAGCCAAAAAATATCGATAAATGGGGTCTTTTCGAAATAGCTAAATATTGCGACGTGTTGGTCCCTAACGGTGAAGCCAATGATGATGGATCAGGAGAAGCTGGGGAACCAAGATTTACTTGCAACGCAAGTATAACCACCAGAAGCGAAGCTCTAGAAGTCATAAATTCTTTTGCTTCCATCTTCAGAGGGCTGGCTTTTTACAAAGCAGGAAAGCTTCAGGTAACTTCAGATAAGCAACAACGTACATCCTATATTTTCAATAACTCAAACGTAGAAAATGGAAGTTTTCATTATAGTAGCTCTGCTAAAAAAGCCAGAGCAACTGTTGTCTTGGTTAGGTACAACGACAAAAAAGATGGCTATAAACCTACGATAGAATATGTCGAAGACGCAGAAGCCATAAAATCACTTGGCATTCAGTTTAGGGAGCTAACAGCTTTTGGGTGTACTTCTAAATCGCAAGCTACAAGGTTCGGCAAATATGTGTTATTTACTGAATCGCTAGAAACTCAGACAGCCGGGTTCATGGCTGGAGCGGAAGGGAACTACCTTTCTCCGGGTATGGTCGTAGGGATCTCCGATAAAAACAGGGGCAATTACGGAGAATTTTTCAAAAATAGAAGAGGCGGTAGAGCCGCAAGGTTTGATATAGCTTCTGGAGAGGGGGTAGGTGACGGCCACCTCCAAACAGGTTATTTGTATTTGGATTCTAGTATATCTGGGTATGTACATAACAGCCAAGTAGCCACAAATGGCGAATTCGATTTTAAAGTTCTGACTGGCCCTTCTTATGTTGACCCACTAAGAACGAACATCACGAGCAGCGAAGCGGCAGATCAGTATATTAAAAGGCCAGCCCTACAAGGGTTCAAAATCAAAAAAGCAGATGTAATAGAAACTGGGACTGCTTATAGTGGAATAGAACAGCGAGGCACAAATTCTGTAGTCTTGATAAAGGGAGATGCTACTTCTTCTACTAACGTAATAGACACAATAAATTATAACATAACTGGATTTACAGGCGTGTTATACGATCCCTACGGCAATCAAATTGCCAATACTGGATTTACTGAAGACACGCCAGACTCTTTCACATGGGCAATAGATTTCTCAGGGCAAGCATTAAACATAACTCCAGACCTTGAGCGTTACAGAATCGTTGCCGTAAAAGAGAAACAAAAAAATAAATTCGCCGTATCCGCAGTAGAGTACGTTGAGTCAAAATATGACTTAATAGATTTCTCGACTCAAAATATAGCTCCTGCTGCTCTTGGCTTGCCTGACCACCCTTCAAACTTACTGCTAATCTCTCAAAACGTAACTCCGAACGCTAAAAAAATAGATTACTCTTTTAGAGAGCCGACAGATACAACAGCATTAAATGGATATAAAATTTACGTTAAAAAAGGGTCTGATTTCTCTTCCCCATCTGACTTTACTGACGATCCATATTCATCACTCCCGAATAATGAATACTTAACGGACTTTATGCCAAGAGGGAAGAGCGCGGAGTCTTATTTGCCATTTGAAGATGATACTTATTATTTCAGAGTGTACGGCGTAAATAGTTACGGAAGAGGGGAGGCGGCAGGTTTCGCATCTAATAACATAACCGTAAATGACATCAATCTCTTAATGGATCTAGAGATTAATTCTTTATCTTTAGTTGATGACGTAGAACAGTCTAATGAAGCTGGAAAACCAGATGGCAGTAGTGACTACACAACTGCCGCTATAGAATTTGGATGGCAAGCTGGATTTACAAATCCTAATTTGGAAGCATTTGCTGTCCCAACCAATTTCAAATTCAGAGTATCGTATAGAAGTCCCGACCGGTATAACCCAATCCCAAGTAACCCAATTTATACTGAAACGACTGGAATTAGCTCAAGCAAATTTACTGATCATCTAACTATAAATGAGAATATGGAAATCAATAGCTCTGCTCCATACAGGAACATGGACATAGTTGTAGAAGCTGTTGATACTGCAGGGAGAAGCTCTGCGGGGGGATCAATCACAAGGGATGGGGCAGGTAATGTCCTAACAGACGCTACTTACTCAAATAGCAAAGGGTACGACATATTGTACGTAAACAATGAAGCGCCGCAATCAGTAAGGGTGTCAGACAGGATTGGCACAAATGGAGCCTCCGCAGAAAAC
>Ga0066850_10001017_pt1 | contig 14906 bp, 17 predicted proteins | sample ETNtaG_4_FD_67282 | JGI IMG/M metagenome (GOLD analysis project Ga0066850, IMG submission 67282) | Marine microbial and viral communities from oxygen minimum zone, Eastern Pacific Ocean - ETNP201406SV67 | ecosystem: Environmental > Aquatic > Marine > Oceanic | place: Pacific Ocean: Eastern... | reverse complement strand
TTGGATTTACCGCTTATCAAGCTTTTCAATTGCAACCGTTACTCGGATTATCGACCGCTTTTGCTTTTATGCTGTCTTATGCAGGCATCTATCTTTATGAGTCAAGAGCTCAAAGGTATGATGATTACTATATGAGGTTCAGATTTTTGCTCACTGTGATTGTGATTGTGTGTCATGTATCTTGGATTGTTTTTTTCGTTAGAATTCTGAGTATGATTAACTAGAATATCTCCAAGTTTTTCGGTTAAGCAATTATCTTCTCTAGGTAAGCGATAATATCATCAGACTCATACAGCCATTTATCTTCTTTTTCTAACTCAGGAATCCTTAGACAGGGGACTTGATGTTTTCCTCCATGAGTCACTAAATCTGCCTTATGGGTTTTATTGTTATCTGCATCTAGAATTTCAATAGTAATATTATTTTCGTGCATAAAACGCCTAACTTTAATGCAGAATGGGCAGGTAGCAAAGTCATAAAGAGATAAGTCTTTGGTTTTGGAGTCTATTGTTGCTTGTTCTTCTTTCATCCGTTCGACTTGTTTAGGTAATGTGATGTAATTGATCAGTCGCAGCAAATTACCAAATAAGTTACGACCCAAAACACGTCTTAAAGTTTTTCTAATCAATTTTTTTATTCTCCTGATTCTTTTTGCCCGTCATTTTAAAGGGTTATTTATATTGCTCTATATAGAGTAAAATTAAACAATGATGAAAACAAGTAAACTCGTTGAAAGGATTTCAGGGCCGGCTTCAAAGGCATGGGAAGTGGGTGATAAGGCATTTGATTTGATCAACCAGGGCACAGACATCATTCATTTGGGTATTGGCGATCCAGATTTTGATACGCCCAGTCAAATTGTATCGTCATTAGAGTCGGCATTGCGTGATAATAAAACTCATTATTCTCCATTAGCTGGTGAAAGTGCTTTAAGGCAAGAAATTGCCACACATGCGAATATTTTGTATGGCGATGGGATTGTCATGGAGAATGTAGCTGTTTTACCTGGAGCTCAAGCGGCTTTATTCTCTAGTTTTTTGTGTATAGCTGACACTGATGATGAAGTGATTGTTTTGGAGCCTACTTACGCCACATATCCTGCAGTTATCCAATCCGGTGGAGCAAAATTGGTAACAGTCAAGTTGGGCAGTAAGAGTGGTTATCAAATTAATATAGATGACATAAAAGCGGCCATTACGGACAACACGAGAGCAATATTAATTAACTCTCCGAGTAACCCATCGGGTGCCGTATTCAGTCAACAAGACCTCAGTGCATTAGCGACTTTATGTAATGTTTGTGGTATCTGGTTGGTTTCTGATGAGGTTTATTGGTCCTTATCGTATGAAAATAAACACGCATCGGCTTATGCTCAGAAAGAAACAAGAGAAAGTGTCATAGTTGTGAACAGTTTGTCTAAATCTCACGCTATGTCTGGATGGAGAATTGGTTGGGTGATAGCCCCGCCGAAGATCATTGATGCTTTAACGAGCTTATCTCAAGCTCAATATTTTGGCGTAAGTCAATTTATTCAATTGGCGGCCATTGAAGCATTAAAAGACAGTCAAAGCCCAAAGAAATTCCATGAAATCTTTCTTTCCCGAAGAGATGCTTTTGTAAACGGCTTAAGAAGGAGCAATGTTTTGGATTTTACGGTGCCGAAAGGCGGGATGTTTTTATTGATAGATGTAAGCAAGACCGGTATTGATGGCAAGGAATTTGCTGAACGTTTATTAGAAGAAGAGGGGGTTGCTGTTGTACCTGGCTTTGGCTTTGGTGCTTCCATGAAAAATACCATAAGAGTGGGTTTCTTAGATGATATTGCAAGGCTAGAAGAAGCTGCGTTACGCTTGGTTCGATTTGCCGATAGACTGAACACTTAAACGCATTAATCAATGATTATTTTTCTTCCGACTTATACAGTGGGTTTACCTTAATTGCATCATCATCAATGCCATCAGGGTATATTTCCTTTTCAAAATAATTAGCAAATTCTGGTTCAACTAGTTGTTTGTATGTAGCCCAAACAGATTTTGCAGTGGGATTGGTCATGATGCCCATTTTGAGTACATTGATCCTTGCTTTGAGCAAACCATCTGAAACAAAACCGAGCTTATCTTGCAAGAAGACTTCACGTGCATCAATGATTAACATCGTAACATATTGTGTTATTTGAGTTTTTTCAGCTTTAGTGAGTTCTTCAGAGCTCCAATCCTTGGCCAAGAACTCAGCAAATTCTTTATCTCTGGCGACAGCAAATCTGCGATCATACACCCTTGAGTTGAGTTTATTCTCCAGATCAGATATGGCCAATTTATTATTTGTACGGATTTGTTTTGAGAGATAAATTAAAGTTATGACTGTGGCTAAGGCAGCAATTAATTCACCGATAGCTCCTAATTCTAGATAAGACATACACTCCTCCCATTAAACTGATATTATTGTTATCACTTCAACATAAAAGAAGAATTAGATAAAGATTGAATGGTGAATTTTTTTCTTTTTGTAACTTTATGTGTTGAGAACGTTTCTTTTAATAGAAAATATTCAAGGTGAAATAGTATGCGATATTTATTAATCTTTTTTATTTTGACGTTATCCGGTTGTCTGAATGTTCCCTTTATACCAATGATCGATAACCATGAAGAGCAGATCCAAAATCAGCCAATAATGGCTTCTTATCAAGACACAGCTCAATTAACCCGATAATTATTTGGCGCCAACTATCATGCCAAAAACAACTCAACCAATATACGTAATTGGCAGTATTAATACGGATATGGTTGCCATGACGGATAATCTGCCGACGCCAGGCGAAACAGTAATGGGTGGAGAATTTATCATGACTGCTGGTGGTAAAGGAGCAAATCAAGCTGTTGCAGCAGCCAGACTCGGCGGTGACGTTACCATGGTTGCCAGACTGGGTACTGATATATTCGGTGACCAATCTGTAGCAAGGTTGGAAGCAGAAGAAATTAATTGTGATTTTGTAAGCAGAGATTTAAAAGCGGCTTCAGGAGTGGCGCTTATCAGTGTTGATGGGAAAGGAGAGAATCACATTGTGGTTGCACCAGGAGCCAATAACACTTTACACATAGATGTTATTCATGAAGCACTGTCAAGTCTACCGGAGAATGCCATTGTACTATTGCAATTGGAGATTCCTATTGAGACTGTAGCGCATGTTATATCTTCTACAAAAGATTCAGATAGAAAGGTTATTCTTGATCCAGCACCTGCAAGAGAGTTACCCGAGAATTTTCTCGACGGGCTTTTCTTAATCACTCCCAATGAAACTGAAGCAACTCATTTATCTGGGGTAAAGGTTTTCGATCAAGAATCAGCAAAGGAAGCGGCAAAAAAATTATTGCAAACAGGAGCTCAGAATGTGGCCATCACAATGGGTGCAGATGGTGTTTTGTTGGCGTCTGGTGATGAGAATATACAATTCATTGCCTCACCAACAGTGAATGCTGTTGATACTACCGCTGCTGGCGATTGCTTTAATGGTGCTTTAGCGGTTTCAATAGCCAATGGTTTATCGCTTGAGGAGGGCATTAACAAAGCATGCCAAGCGGCTTCTATTTCTGTGACTCGAAAGGGAGCTCAGGACTCCATGCCTTTTTCAGATGAGGTCAACTTATGTTTATAGTGGACAGTTATTTTTCTGCGGTTGTTTTTTGTGTGATAACGATGTTTTGTTGGGGGTCATGGGCGAATACACAGAAACTTGCCAGTCAATCATGGTCATTTCAATTGTTTTACTGGGATTATGCAATTGGTGTAGTTCTGTTTTCATTGCTAATGGCAATGACGTTAGGCAGTAATGGCGAGTCTGGTAGAGCATTCCTTATTGATGTGCAGCAAGCTTCTCAAGCATCTTTAACCTCGGCATTTCTAGGAGGGGTTATTTTTAATCTGGCCAATTTATTGATTGTGGCGGCGATTGATATTGCTGGTATGGCGGTAGCATTCCCCGTTGGAATTGGTATTGCTTTGGTACTTGGCGTGCTGGTTAATTATTTTGCGGTACCTATCGGCGACCCACTACTACTCTTTGGCGGTGTTTTTCTGGTGACATTAGCAATTATTTTTGATGCTTTGGCTTATCGCGGGTTATCAACAGATAAACAACACACTCCGAACAAGGGAATCATTTTATCCATTGCTGGTGGTTTATTGATGGGCTTTTTTTATCGTTTTGTCGCCGCTTCTATGTCACTTGATTTTACTGACCCAGAGTCTGGATTAATGACCCCTTATTCTGCAGTGTTTGTGTTTTCTGTAGGTCTTCTGGCGTCTAATTTCCTTTGGAATTCTATTTTTATGTACCGCCCACTCAAGGGCTTACCCGTAACTTATAAGGATTATTACCTACAAGGAAATACAAAATTACATGCTATAGGTCTTTTAGGTGGCGCTATATGGTGTTTGGGCATGTCTTTAAATATTCTTGCCTCAGAGAAGGCGGGTTTTGCAATTTCCTATGGTTTGGGTCAGGGTGCCACCATGATTGCTGCCATATGGGGTGTATTCATTTGGAAAGAATTTGATGGTGCTCCACAACGAAGCATAGTTTTGATTCGGTGGATGTTTTTAAGTTTTGTACTAGGCCTTTTCTTAATTATTATTTCACGTATCTAGCCACCAAACCTTTACTATAATATTAGTTGATACGCTTGATTCTATGTCTTAGAACTAGTCTAATAGTTTGACTATTAATTATAGGAGATACATAAAATGGCAGATGTAATTATTTATTCCCTTATTTTAGCGCTCGTAACACAATGGTTATTTCCGATGGTGCTGAATACACAAAATATGGATTGGCTGCTCTCCAATAGAGATAATTATCCCGACCACACGGTTATGTGTGAGCGAGCAAAAAGAGCTGCTGCAAACTTCCGGGAAAGTTATCCAGCTTTTCTGGCAATTTCTATATTGTCGATTATTCAAGGCGTAGACATTGTCTCGCTTGCTACATATTGGTTAATATTCAGGGTGCTGTTTATGGTGGCTTATGCTGCAGGAATAACGTATGTGAGAACTTTATTATGGATGGGTTCTTTAGTTTGTTTGGTTATGATGGCCATGGCATTGGTTTGATTGATTCATTGTAAATAAACATTTTTGTGGCCACTTTTGTGGCCACAATTGTTTTTAGCTTATAATGAGAATAACGTTGTATAAAAAAGGACATACAATGAAAAAACTGCTTTTACTTTTCTTTTTAATGTTTCCGGTTTTGACGTTCGCTCAAAACAAAGAATACTCATACACTTTCCTAGATATTATTGCCACGCATAACAACGATATTGGGTATGTTGGAGATGTTTATCTGGGGTTACCTGCATCGATATATATCAAAGGATCTGTCAGAAACGAGGACGCAAAAACAAAAAATACAATCTACGACAAATCCAGACAGATAGTGGCGATTGGTTATCACTCATCGATTGCTGAGATTTTTAAAAACGTTTCAAAGAGTGGTTATTCCTTTAATTTTGCCAGAATCATGGACGTGTACGCTGAGCTTGGCGTAAATAAGTGGGAGTTAACCAATCCAGAGCAAGAAATGAAAACCGGATCCGATATCTATGCTCAAGCAGGAATAAAAGCAGGGAATCCCGATGGCTGGGAGTTTAATTTGTTTCTTGAAAGCACAAAAATGGCAGATGTGGAATTGGATCCAGTAACGCAAAAAATTGACTATTCTTTAGATGGTGAATTAAACAATAACTTTGGGTTTAAATTCATCAATAATGCTACGAGTAATATGGGTTATAGCATTGGATTAAGCCACGATGATTTTTCTGGATTGACGCCTTCAGTTGGCGTTCGCATTGGCTTGTAAATTAAGCTTTTGTTATGCGATTTAACTGTTTGGTATGGGTAGTTATCATTTTGTTGGTAGGCTGTTCGTCCTATAAGATTGTTGATGTCCCCTCAGTCAACCAGAATAGCCGGATAGATTACCTAGTTATTCATGCTACTTCGCAAGATTTTGAAACATCCTTAAATACATTGACTAAAGATTCTATTTACCCGGTTAGCTCTCATTATTTAATACCTAATATCAGGGAAAAGAATTATTTAAACTATTTCAATAAAGAGTTGGCCGTATATCGATTGGTAGATGAAGTGGGTAGAGCCTGGCATGCAGGCGTCAGTGCATGGTCTGATGAAATATCGCTCAATGATCGATCTATTGGTATTGAGGTGGTGAATGAGTTTCACTGTGACAATGATGCCAAGGAAAGTGATGAACCGAGCATTGATTTTCTGACCTGCAATTTTTTGCCTTATCCGATTGAGCAAATTGAATTATTGAGAGTTTTGTTGTTGGATATTCTTGATCGATATCCCAATATCAACCCAGTTGATGTGGTTGGGCATGCTGACATAGCACCGAGTCGAAAATCTGACCCAGGTCCGTTTTTTCCATGGAAAGAACTTTATGAGGCCGGTATTGGGGCTTGGTACGATCAACCTACCTATGCAAAATACAATCATTTGTTTAATCAAGACTTGCCGTCCATTGAGATTATGCAACGCGCTCTGGTTGCTTATGGATACCCTCTTGAAGAAACTGGGATTATTGATGAACAAACTCGATTCGCTGTGCGCGCTTTTCAATTGCATTTTCGGTCTTCGGATTATTCTGGAAAAATGGATGCAGAGTCACTAGCCATATTATTCGCTTTAATAGAGAAATATCGCATTGAAAAACTTAATGATTTCGCTCTAGTCATAGAGCATTGAGGATTTTGCGCCTAAGCGAGATTTATTTCTTTCAGTCTTTCGTTTAAGTAATCCTCAGCAAGGATGCTTTGTGAGTATTTATTAGGGCAATTATCTGTGATACAGGTCTCAAGCGTCTCAATCAGCCAATCTGGATTAGAATGCACAAAAAAAGGAATTGAGTAGCGTGAATTTTTTGATTCAGTTTTTGTGGCTGAAACGCGATGGGTGGTTGAGGGTAAATAGTGATTGGTGAATCGCTGTAACATATCCCCAATATTGCAGATAATTACATCTCGTCCAACCTTAACTTTTTCCCACGTATTTTTTTTACTGAGTATTTCTAGACCGGATTGATGTCCGCCAATCAATAAGGTAATTAGATTGATGTCTTCATGTGCACCCGCTCTTTCTGCCATCTCTTTTTGTGTGATGGGTGGGTAGTGAATGGCACGCATAATACTGTTTCCAAGACCAGCAGTTTTCGAAAAGTATTGTTCATCAATGCCCAAAAAAATAGCAATTGAATTTAATAAGGTTTGACCTAAGTGATCAAATTGTAGGAACAAGGTTGATGTTTTCTCTTTGAATTGATGGATTTCACTGACGTACAAGTTTTCATGCATCCATTTGCTAAAGGGGTGTGTTATCTCTAATTCTCGTCCTATATGCCAGAATTCTTTGATATCAGGATAAGCACTGTCTTTTGCTTTCTCAACTTTCATGGGTGTATAACCTCTAGATCCATGCAGATTGGGATTAAAATATTGCATTTTTTGAGCCACGGGCAGGGCAAAGAATGCTTCAAAGATTTGTAATACTTCTTGAATGAGTTTCTGATCTATATTGTGGTCTTTAATTCCACAAAAACCCCACTTTAGAAAATTTTCACCCAGTTCTTTTGCAAATAATTCAGCATCTTGGTCACGCTCTTTAAGCGAAAGTGTGGCAAATAGTGAAGGCAAGATTAATTCTTTTGTATTGATGCGTGGTTATTGTTGAGACAACCATTCCTCATCACTCTCTTCTGTAATGTCTTCAAACAGTGGAGTGGAGAGATATCTTTCGCCGGTATCAGGGAGCATGACGCAGAATGTACTGTTATCTGGCGCTTCTTCTGCGACCATGAGCGCTGCTTGCATGGTGGCACCAGCTGATATACCGCAAAAGATACCTTCTTTTGTTGCCAGTTGCTTGGCGGTTTCAATTGACGCCTCATCATTAACCAGAATTAATTCGTCAATAATCTGTGAGTTCAAGACTTTCGGTATGAAATCAGGTACCCAGCCTTGAATTTTATGTGGTTGCCATTCATTTCCAGAGAGTAATGCTGCATTCTCAGGTTCGGTGCCAATAATCTTAATATCTGGTCTTGCTGTCTTTAATATTTCTCCAGCACCAGTAATGGTTCCTCCGGTACCCCATCCACTGACAAAATAATTCAGTGATTTGCCGGCAAAAGCACGAAGGATTTCTGGTCCCGTAGTATTACGGTGGTATTCTGGGTTGGCAGGATTTTCGAATTGACGAGCCAAAAACCAGTCATGTTGTTCAGCAAGCTCTTCAGCACGTTTAACCATTCCTGAACCACGTTCTGCAGCTGGAGTTAAAATTACTTTTGCGCCAAGTGCTTTCATTATACGTCGACGTTCTACAGAAAATGTTTCTACCATGGTAGCCACAAAAGGGTATCCTTTGGCTGCGCAAACCATCGCTAAAGCAATTCCAGTATTTCCTGAGGTGGCTTCAACTACAGTTTGACCAGGCTTTAGTGCGCCGCTTTTTTCAGCATCATTGATGATGGCAATGGCGAGTCGATCTTTTACTGACGAGAGGGGGTTAAAGGATTCGCATTTAACGAAGATTTGTTGATTCTTTGGGTTTATGTTGTTGATTTTTACAATCGGTGTATTACCAATGGTTTCAAGTATATTCTGATAAATCATCTTTCAATTCCTATTTTGTTTCTAAAATTGTGGTGCTATGGATTCATCCTAGTTTATACTTTTTTAATATACTTAATCTATGTTAAATAACCAAAAGAGCTTGCCATGCTAAATACTAAATTTGGATTACCAACGTTCTATGCAGCAGCTGGGCATTTATTTATGCATATGTTTGCGGCTTTTTACTTTGTGATTGTATTGGGCATTGAGGACGATTGGCAATTGAGCTATGACGAACTTGTGGATCTGTGGTTTATAGGCTCATTGTTGGTCGGTTTAGGATCGATACCTTGTGGGTGGTTGAGTGACAGATGGAGCCGTTCTGGCATGATTGCAGTTATGTTTATAGGTTTAGGTTTGGCGGCAATTTTTTGCGGACTGAGTGACAATAAAGTCATTCTGATGTTAAATCTTTCTTTACTTGGTCTATTTTGCTCCATATATCATCCCGCAGGTATTTCCTGGGTTATAAACATGTCGGAAAATACCGGTCGTGCATTAGGTTTTAACAATATCTTTGGCGGCGTAGGTATTGGTCTTGGTGCGATGTCTTCAGGTTATTTGGTTGATGCCTATGGATGGCAATTCGCATTTATTGTGCCAGGGTTGATTTCGGTTTTATTGGGCTTGTCCTTAAGTTGGCATATATTCAACGGGAATATATCTTTGTTAAACGTTCAATCTGAAAAGTTTTCTGAAAACCCACAACAAGGTGATTACCTAAAAATTATTATTATTATGCTGATCAGTATTGCTTGTGGCGGTTTCGTGTTTCAGGTCTTACAGACTTCTTTACCAAAAGTCATTGATATTCGTTTAAGTTCATTTTTGGATCTGGGGGCAACAAAAATTGGCTTTATTGTTTCGAGTATCTATGTGATCAGCGGCTTAATGAATTATGTTGGCGGCATCTTGGCAGATCGTTATTCGGTAAAATTTATTTACGCGGTTGGTATTTTGATTCAAGGTATTTTACTTCTCTTTTTTGCTGACATGACCAGCACATTCTTAATTTTGCTTGCCTTGGTAATTGTGGCATTTAATTCCAGTATTTTACCCGCGGAGAACATATTGTTAGCGCGTTTTGCTCCAGCAGAGTATCAAAGTTTGATGTATGGCGTTAAATTTATCTTGTCTTTTTCAATCGGCCCGCTTGTGGTGTTTCTGGTTTCAAGAAGTTATGCGTTGACTCAAGAGTTTTATTATCTCTATTGGGTGGGCGGAATATTGATGTCTGTGTTGTTTTTCATGATACTTTCATTGCCTTTGAGAAAGTCTGCTACATCTGTCGCCTAATAAAAAAACCGCTAATTTATTGTGTTTTAGTCGATTGATTTTTGTTTATATTTTTGATTTTTATGCTTTTTTTGTAGGATACTGTGCAAATTGCGATAATTAAGTATCAATATTATGAATAACAAAGTAATACTGAAAGTCTCTGCAGTGATTCTCGGTTGGGCATCGATCTTCCATTTTGCCAATTTTTTATTGGGAGGGGTGATTGTGATTATGGGGTATACTGTACCCGTTTATTTCTCATTCATTGCCAGCGCAATATTGGGATTCTGCAGTTATAAATTGCAACAAATGATTAGACAACAATCCGATATACAGTAAACAAGGATTTCTTTGAAAAGACGATGAATAGATGCAAGCAACTTATTTTATGGTTTATTTTGATGGCATTGCCGCAGTTTGCGGCGAGTGATGCGATTGTTAATATCGAAGACATGCGACGTGAAGGTGATATTGGTTTTTTTACTTCTGTTTCGCTGGCAGTTTCTGCTTCGCGGGGAAATAAAATTCGAGATTCACTGTCTGCACAAGTGCGATTTGATAAGAATACGGACAAGTTTGACTCTTTTTTAGTGCTCAAAAAAGAGGAACGTAAGACAAACACCATAAAATGGAATGACTCCACACTCATTCATGGTAGGTTCGTTCTAAAAAATGATTCAATCTATGATATTGAGTTATTCGCTCAGCGCGGTGAAAATCCTTTCTTGCGTTATTTGCAAAGAGATGTTCTTGGCGGTGGCGCGAGGATCACTTTGAATGATCATGCTCGTTTAGGTTTGGGTCTGCTGTCTGAAGACGAAGAAGACATGGATAGCCTTAAAACTCGAACTGAACGTGTGGCGAGTTACTTTCATGACGATTATGAGATAGCCAAAGATATCGATTTTAATTTGACTGTCTATTATCAACCTTCACTCGATTCAAGTGAAGACTTTAAGGCGAGTGTCATAGGCGCCCTAGATTTTAAAATGAACGAAAAGTTTAAAATCACGTTACAATACAATACTTTTTATGACTCGAGGCCACCTGTCACTGCAGTGAAACGCGATGAAGGCATAGCCACTAACTTTTCTTATTCTTTCTAATTATGGACAATTTAATAAATGTTACAAATGAAGTCTGGGTCGAAGGCCTTTTGGGCGTGAGCATCACGCAAATTATTGTTGCCATCTTAATCATGTTGCTGGCTATATTGGGTCGAGTGTTCTTTACCAGACGCGTGTTAACTTGGCTGGACAAACTCACCGAGAATACCGAATCCAAAATGGATGATGTGGTCTTCGAATCACTAGAGCGACCTTTGGGTTATGTGCCAATAGTAATAGGGCTCTATGTTTTGACCATTTATTTGCCAATGTCAGGCAGTATGGGTGAATTTGGTGGAAATTTGGTTAAAGCCTTGGTTGCGTTCACCATATTCAGTGCCTTAATGAATACCGTGTCACCTTTATTTGCCGTGTTGTCCAATTCGACCTGGTTGACTCCCTCCATGTCTACGTGGTTAGAGCGTGCGGTTCGCATGATCTTGGGTGTTATCTGTTTGGCCATAATTTTGGATATCTTCGGTATTGAAATTGGACCACTGGTTGCTGGACTTGGTTTGTTCTCAGTTGCGGTGGCATTGGGTGCTCAGGATCTGTTTAAGAATCTAATTGCCGGTATTTTGATTATTGGAGAAAATCGTTTTCAGCCTGGCGATCGAATCGAAGTGATTGGCGAAATGCATGGCATTGTTGAACAAATAGGATTCCGTTCTACCACGGTACGTTTATTCAATACCGCACCGATGGTGATACCAAATAAAGATCTTTCTGATGTTAAAGTTATTAACCATGGTGAAATGATATTCAGACGATTAAATTGGACCATCAATTTGGTCTATTCAACCACTGTTGAACAGTTGACTGGCATCTGCGATGAAATTGAGAAGTACATGAAAGAGTCCAAGGATATCGCAGAGAACGAAGGCCAAGAAAGTTTTGCACGGGCCTCGGAATTTGGCGCAAGCTCAATCAATGTCAGAATCTTATGTTATACCGCTCCGGTTAGTTTAACTGAGTTTTCAGCCATCAAACAACGCTTAATATATGAAATTATGCGTATTGTAAGAGGCAATGGTTCTGAATTTGCGTACCCATCGACATCCGTTTATGTAGAGTCCACACCAGAGAGTGTCGACAATGAAATACCTGCGGTGGATGAGGAAAAACCCGCTTAAATGTCGTCATCCAGATTTTAGGAAGTTAAAGAAATGGACATCAAGAAAATCTTTGAACGTTATCTGGAGAATTTCTTTGGCGTATTGATTGCGTTAAATATTGTGCATCAAATATTGGCGTCAACGAATGTAATGAGCGGTTATCCAGATTGGGTAATCTATTTCGATTTATTTTATCCCATTTCAATGGCGATCTTTGTTGGTGAGGTAATTTTAAGAAGTTACCTGGATCGACGTCTGGGTTTTTTGGGGTGGGTCGATGTTATCGTAGTGTTAAATTATTTTGTATTGGGCGGACTGTTTGATCTGCGAGCATTTAGACTATTTAGAGTGTTTGAGATTTATAAACACACGCGTATTTTATTTCCCAGTAACACTTTAGTCAGAACCATCTATTTACAGCGTTTTGCACTCCTCGGTTCACAGATTATGGTTTTGAGTGTGTTGTTGGTGTTCTCCATCTTAATTTATTTTATTGAAGGCAATGTTCAACCTGAAGCGTTTGGCAGCATTCCGGATGCCATGTGGTGGGGGATTGCCACGCTCACCACTGTGGGCTATGGCGATATTTATCCGGCCACATTAACGGGTAAGATTCTTGCCAGTCTGACCATGTTTTTGGGTATTGGGATGTTTGCGTTGCCTGCAGCAATACTGGCGTCTGCCTATTACGAGGAGATCCAGAAGAAAAATTTCTTAGTGAGTATTGAAACCATTACTGAGATTCCATTATTTGCGAAATTACCAATTGCTGCCTTGAGTAAAATTAACGAAAAGCTTGATCCGGTGATCTTGGCCGCAAAAAAGGCGGTGTTCAAAAAAGGGGATCAAGCAGACTCGATGTACATCATAGAGTTCGGTCATGTTGAAGTGGAAATTGAAAATCCGGTGACTCTTGGACCCGGTGATTATTTTGGTGAAATGGGTCTGATTGGGAATACCACGCGTAATGCCACCATCAGAACTTTAGATGAAGTGAAATTGCTTGAACTCACCAAAGAAGATCTTGAAGAACTCTTCGAGGAGCACGAGATATTGTTCCGTGAGATCGAAGATAAGATTTCAACAATCAACACATAGATTATTTATAAATCTCCTATCTGCCTAAACAAACGTGGTTGTAATCCATGCTGATTTGATTGTTTTTGATATTAAACAGATCAACCGTGCTATTTGATTTGCTGTAGCGGTAATTAAAGTTAGAAATCCAGCATTCTGAGATCGGTTTACTCGCGGAAATTTGAAAAGAGAGAACCTTGTCACGACGCATAGGAAAGATATCGGTACCAGAATCGTGTTTTTTTCTGCGGAAACCTAAATTCGAAGAAATCATCCAATCATTTTCGATCATTTTGTTCGCACTTAATTCAAAGATGTGTTGATCGTAGTTTTCTGCATCGATATTCGCGTTGTGGTGGTCGTAACCGTATTTGACTTGTGCGGTCATGCCATACTTGTCGATGAAACGGTTATTGTTGATAACAAAGCCTTTGATTCGTCCTGATTTAAAAGGATTGCTCAGGAATTTTCGGTAATCGACAAACACTTCAACACCAACCGATGAGCTTTCATTGAGGATGCCACTAAAGGTTGTGGAGAGTTTACGCGAGGTCAATAGGCCTTCGCCATCAAGATACACTTTGAAGGCATTAAAAGCTGGCACAAAGGTTGGGTTGGTCACAAAACTCATTAATGATCTTGAATTTTCATCGGGTTCCAGATTGAATTGCCGTGATGCTGAAAAAACCATGGTCTGCAGATCAAAGCGATTAAATTCATCTTGTTTGGTGTCTGAGAGCGAGACAATATAACGTGCGGTATCACCACGCGGGTGGTTAAGGTCCTGATTGACCGACATGGTATAAGACAAGCTTCGGCTCATATCGGGTTGTTGTTTTGTATCCGGTGACACCAAAAAAGGGTAACCGGCGATGTTAATAATATCAGCGCTTAGTCCTGAGTTACCATTGCTCGAGCGTGTGATTGAGGTGCCGATAACATGACTGAATCTGAGCGGTTTCTCAGACTCTGTAATGGCACCTAGGAAGTCATCAACATTTTCCAACACTTCCGGCGGCGGATCGTAACGCTTAACACTGTCCAGATAGACTTTTGCGGTGGTGTAGGCGCCGAGTCGATAATACAGCACCCCCAATTCTAAACGAATACGTGGCAATTCATCGTCATAGATTAGCATCTGCTCGAAAACTCCCACTGCCGCTTCCAAGTCTCCAATCAAGATCGAAAGATTGGCGTATTGAAACAGGTTGTCCATATTGGTGGGGTCATCGATGAGTGCGCTGAAGATGCGGTCTCGTTCTGACTGAACTTTTTCAATTTCAGCCACATCAATGGAAGGATCCACATTCTGTGCAAAACTCATGGGCGCAACTAAGCATCCGAAGCACAGAAAAATGATGAGTATCTTTTTTAACATTACAACCGTATTTTCTTTGAGTTAAGCATATTTTAGAGGCTAATGATAATATAACTCGATCAAATACGACATTTTAATTACATATAACGACTTTACGAGTTTTTGTGACACAAAAAATGGGTTGGATTGTTTGCAGACTGCGTTAGCTTAATATAATTTGCATTATTGACTTAATTTATTTGGTTGCAATACAAGTGCATGAAAAGTTTACGGGAGATCATGAAGATTAATTGGACCAGCGTTGGCAAGAAATCGCTGTTGCCTT
>Ga0066850_10001016_pt1 | contig 14913 bp, 15 predicted proteins | sample ETNtaG_4_FD_67282 | JGI IMG/M metagenome (GOLD analysis project Ga0066850, IMG submission 67282) | Marine microbial and viral communities from oxygen minimum zone, Eastern Pacific Ocean - ETNP201406SV67 | ecosystem: Environmental > Aquatic > Marine > Oceanic | place: Pacific Ocean: Eastern... | reverse complement strand
GCCTCCTAATGACCCACGGCACTTGGGTTGACGCCATCGCTATATCTGATAAGTCAGGGAAATAGAAAGTGTCCCTAGAGCAAGATACGACCTGGCCACCTCAGGTCACTTCAGTTGCCGTCTTCTGTGCTTCTTCAAGCGGTAATCGACCCGGGCTGGTAAGCCTGGCCCGAGCCTTGGGCGAACAGCTAGCCAACAAAAACATGACGACGGTCTTTGGTGGCAGCGATGCTGGCCTAATGGGGGTCGTGGCCGATGCTGCTATCTCTAAAGGAGGTCGCGTTATTGGCGTCTACCCTGAGAACACCTTTTCACGAGACGTTCGACATCGAGGCGAAGTTGAGCTGCGCTTAGTCTCCTCAATGCACGAGAGAAAGTCTGTGATGTTCGAGCTCGCTGATGCTGCTGTTGCTCTTCCCGGTGGCTTGGGGACCTTGGACGAGGTCGTCGAATTGCTACTCTGGACGCAGTTAGGTATCCACCAGTTGCCACTTGTGCTTCTCGACGTCGATACTTTTTGGAATAAGTTCATCGAATTTCTGGATGAAGCGACTTCATCCGGGTTACTCAATAGTGATTTACAAAAATCTCTCAGAAGAGTGACCGACCCTACGTTGGTCGTCGACGTTTTGGAGCGACTGCGAACAGGTGACCGATAACTCAGTTAATAGCCAGCAACTGAGAACTGGCCTATTAAAGCGATCATGTGGCCCGCCACCTTTTGGTGGTGGGCCACATCGTTGTCGGGCTGAGAGGATTTGAACCTCCGGCCCCTGGTCCCCCAGACCAGTGCGCTAACCAAACTGCGCCACAGCCCGTAACGTGGTCACGATACCTTGGTCACAGCGCGGATCCGCAAGCGTTAACCACTCAGAACAGTTGTGATACCAGCCACAAAACCCCTTGCACCGCCCGCCAGCCTAGGTAGGCGACTGCAGCTACAACCACCACCCAGAAATGCCACGGAATCGAGCCCCCACCGGGAGGGTCCGCAAGCCAAGTGCCACAGCTGGGACAATCTCCGTCAGCGCTCAACAGGCCAATGTCGAAATCGCGTTCACATTTGTCACACCAAGTCATAAGGCACCCGCCACTCGGATCCGGCTACCCAGTTCAGCCTTACTCATTCAGCTCTTCTATCCACGACGCCGTAAACGGATCTTTATAGGCGTGGCGCCCAGGTCGAACTCCTCCCGTAGCCGGCGCTCTAGGTAGCGGACATAGCTGGAAGGAATTTCTTTATTGGTAAAAAGGGTAAATGTCGGAGGATTGATTGCACCTTGAGTGGCATACAGGACCCGTCCTCCGTGCGGCGCTGGCTGAGATGACTGCGCCAGCTGGATTACTTCGTTGACCTTTCGGGTGGGAACTCTTGTTTCATATGCGTCAATCGCTGCTTCTAACGCCGGAACTAGTCGGTGCACGCCACGGCCAGTGAGGGCACTGACACGCAGTACTGGCGATTCGCCTAAAAAGTGAAGCCTCTGACCTACCTGGTACATGACTTCATCTTTTTCTTCTTGGTCAACGACTTCCCATTTGTTCATGAGGATCACTATGGGACAACCTGCGGCATCCACTCGTTCCGCCAGCCGTTGATCCTGCGATGTAACTCCTTCGGACGCGTCGATCACTAGGAGTGCGACATCGGCCTTATCGATCGCTCGGAGTGCTCGAAGGTTTGAGTAATACTCCGTATCGTCGTCTACCCGAGCCTTGCGACGCATACCAGCAGTGTCGATAAACCGCAACGGACCTAGATCTGTCTCAACGACCGTATCTATTGCGTCGCGAGTCGTTCCCGGCATGTCGTGCACTACAGAACGCTCGTCGCCGATTAACCGATTGAACAGCGTTGACTTACCAACATTCGGCCGACCAACAATTGCAACTCCTGGAACTTCATTGGACTCGTCTTCGTCATCTTGTCCGATATCTTCATCGGTCTCGTCTTCTTCAGACGGAAGCATCTCGATGATCGTGTCAAGCAGATCACCTGTATTTCGACTATGTAAAGCCGAAACCCCCATCGGATCCCCCAGACCCAAAGATACGAACTCCCAAATATCAGGGTCCCGGAGGGGGGTATCTATTTTGTTTACTGCGAGAACTACTTGCACCTTCGATCGTCGCAAAATTGATGCGACCCTGGTGTCTTCTTCGGTTATTCCGGTCGTGCCATCTACAACCAGGACTATTAGATCCGAATCTCCAATAGCTTTTTCGCTTTGGGCCGAAACTTTGTCGTCAAGCTCATTGCCAGAAGGCATCCAGCCCCCAGTATCAACTAACTGGAAGTGACGCCCTAGCCACTCGGCTTCAAGCACTTTCCGATCTCTAGTTACGCCCGGCCTTTCTTCAACGATTGCTTCGCGCCGTCCAAGAATTCGGTTAAACAAAGTTGACTTCCCAACATTGGGACGACCAACCACCGAAACGATAGGCAATTCACCTTCAAGTCTCATTGAGTCAATTCCTCACTGATCTTCTGAATAGGCCTATTAGGTTCCAGCGCTTCGCGGAGAGCAACACCATTGGTCGGAATCACTTCGACATGTTTAGACAAATCTGCCGGCCGAAGGCCATCCAAGAATCTTCCAGTGTTCAAACAAACATCGGGGAGTAAATAGCGGTGCCCGCTTGGTTCCGAATCGAGAACCAGTTGTACATCCTTTCCGACCATAAGACCGCTGACTTTAATGTTGCCCCCGAAGAAGTGGTTAGTCACTTCCAGAATCCGAATGTCATTTCGCTCTAGAGAATCAATCAGCGGCTTCAAGACCTTGGCTCCGTATTCCCCTGTCAGAATCGCAACCGGGGCACCTTTGCGAGGCTTGATCGCCACGGACAGCAACTCATCTGCTTGGTGGACCACTCCAGATGTAATCTCTCCACTCCGATTTGCGCCGACAATAGTACGAACTTCTCGATACCCCTCAGCTGGTGCTCCATCAACCCACTGAAAGAAACCAGACCGGGTTCCGACCATTGAGTCTGTAGAGCCTAAGAATTCTGATTCAAAACCTCTTGCCATACCGATTCCGTCCTCATGCATTGCGAAATCGCCATAGGTTTCTGTTGCAGGGAATACTTCGCCGGCTAGGAGGTAGTACTCATCTGCCGCATATACGAGTCGATGGCCCATAGTTTCAAGAAAACGGTGTTGCCAGGCATCGACCACCTCTAAAACCTGCTTTGCTTCGTGCTGGGTATGCGGCCGCATCGCTGACTCGGTGTTGTAGGCACTAACCCCTAGAGGGACGACAGCGAGCGAGCGTAACTCCGGAAATCGGTCCAGAACTCCTAAAAGCGTGTCATCTAACACGTCTCCATCGTTAACACCGGGACAGACAACGACCTGTCCATGAACGTCGATGTCGAAGTCGAGCAGTGCCCTTAACCATCGGAGGCTGTAGCCGCCTCTTGGGTTACGCAGAATTCGACTGCGAACGTCCGGATCCGTCGCATGGATTGATACGTAAAGAGGTGAGAGACATTCAGACACAACTCTTTCTAGGTCAGCCTCCGTAAAGCGGGTCAAAGTGGTGAAGTTTCCGTAGAGAAAGGAGAGCCGGTAATCATCATCTTTGAGATACAAACTGCGGCGCATACCTTTGGGTAACTGGTAAATAAAACAGAATTCGCAATGGTTATCGCAGGTTCTAACCCGATCGAAGATTGATGCGTCCACCTGGGCCCCAAGTGGCTCTCCCGCACCTTTCATTATCTGGACTTCGAGTTCAAGGCCGCCACGCTGGATGTTGAGAATAGGGTCAGCTTCATCAACCAAAAAATGCCAGCGAATAACATCGGTAGGAATTTCTCCGTCAATCGCGACAATTTCGTCGCCTCGCTCCAGCCCTGCTGATTCTGCAGGACTGCCTTCAACAACTTCGGCGATGACAGGAAACGTCATGCCTCTTAGGATAGGGGCGCGTTTGGCCTACACCCAGCAGGCAACGTCAAGCCGGTAACCTCAGAATCGTGAGCATCAACCGAGTTCTGCTTGCTTCACCTAGAGGCTTTTGTGCTGGGGTCGAAATGGCGATCAAGGCACTTGCGTGGATGGTGAGGTCGTTCGACCCACCGGTCTACTGCTATCACGAGATCGTCCATAACCAGCTTGTTGTGGACCGATTCCGAGGTCTAGGAGTTGTATTTGTCGACGACGTCAGGGAAGTCCCAGAAGGAAGCCCTCTAATGCTCTCAGCCCATGGTTCAGCCCCCGAAGTTGTCGCTGAGGCCCGAAAGCGGGGAGGGTATGTGGTTGATGCTGTCTGCCCCCTTGTGACCAAGGTTCATCACGAGGTCAGCGTCCGTTCAGATAAGGGTTACAGAATTGTTTACGTAGGCCACGAAGGCCATGAGGAAGCTGTTGGAACGATGGCAGTCGCTCCACAAAAAATAAGTCTGGTGGAGGATGTGTCTGATGTCGCAGCCTTGCCTGAGTTCGAAGAGCCAATAGCCATGTTGGCTCAAACAACTCTCAGCCATCAAGACTGGGAAGATGTGCTGGACGCCACTAAAGAGAGGTTTCCCGACGTCTGGATGCCTGGTCGCAGCGACCTGTGCTTCGCTACGACCAACAGACAGTCTGCCCTTGCGTCTATAGCTGAACAATGCGATGCGGTGGTAGTTATTGGTTCGGCTAATTCATCGAACACCATGGCATTGGTAAAACTTGCTGAAACTTCGGGCTGTTCTCAGGTCTTCAGGATCAACTCGGCAGACGAGCTACCGTTAGATCTACATGGAACTGTCGGCGTAACCGCAGGTGCTTCCGCTCCCGAAGAGTTGGTTCATGAGGTCATCGAACGCCTATCACCCGATCTGGGAGTAGAAGAAGTACGTATAACCGACGAGGACGAATACTTCCCTCCCCCTAGAGAACTCCGGGAGTTTCTTTCAGCTTTAGAGACAACGGTTCACGCTCTGCTCGCCGTTCCGGCTAACTCTCGCTTAGCTCCGTTAGACCGGGAAATAGCCGCCAGTGAAGTACTTGCCTCTCTCGCCGAATAGCGATCAAATAATTATTCGGACTGCTCAGTTTCGGTAGGTTCGCTTGCCGGGTCATACACATTTGGTACGCCACAGATGACCTGAGCGCGATCAAACAACCGCTGTATTTCTTCGCGAAGCCTTTCGGTTGTTTCGCGGACGTCATTTCGAGAAAGCCGACCCTTCTCGTTGAGTGGTGGAGGTGGCATGGGCTCTCCAATTATGATGTGGACGCGTTTCGGGTACAAAAACTTCGCACCTCTAGGCATAGCTTCGGCAGTACCACCTATGCCGACAGGCACTATCGGCACTTGCGTCTTCGCTGCTAGGTATGCAGCGCCATCAAACAACGGAAATATTCGAGGCCCATCCTTACGCTCCCCCTCAGGAAACGCCACCACCGGATCATTTCCATTTTCCAATACTCCTAAGGCTGTCATCAATGCAGCGCGGTCTGCGCTCCCTCGGCTGACAGGGAAGCAGCCAATAGTGGTAAACAGCCAACCGAAGAACCGGTTATTCCACACCGAGTCCTTACCCATGAAGCGCAACCGCCGAGGGATGCTGGCCTGGAGAGGGGTATCGATGTAACTCCGATGATTGGGGGCCCACACACATGCCCCATCGGGAATGTTCTCTATACCTTCCACGGTAATTCGGTTCCAAATTTTGAAGACCCCCCAAAGCAAATATTTGAGGAGCCGATACATGAGACGGTTATACCAATGCGTTCTCTGATCTGCCTCTAGGTTCTGACCAGCCATCAACCCTCCACTCGAGAACGAAACATCGTCGCTAGCTCTGAAACAGCTGCTTCAACTGTCATATTGCTGGTGTCGAAGATCACGGACCCAGGTGCGACTTGCAGTGGCGAGTCATCCCTTGTTGAGTCGACATGGTCTCTTCGTTTTAAATCTTGCAAGACATCAGCCAAGCTTTGATCCGCGCTTTCTTCAAAACGACGCTTTGCTCTCACATGCAGGTCTGCCGTCAAAAACACTTTGAATATTGCGTCTGGAAATACCTCGGTCCCAATATCTCGGCCTTCCATCACTCCGCCCCCTAGTTCAGTCGCCCATTGTCGCTGGCGCGGAACAAGAATCCGTCTTACGTCAGGATTTGCCGCTACGACACTTACCAGTTGACTCACCTCGGCACTTCTAATTTCCTCTGTTGCATCGATACCGTCAACAATTGTTCTGTCATCAATTTTTATGTCAACGATCTTTGCTAATGCAGCGATTGCCTCTGGATCTGACACATCAACCACTTGACGTAATGCGGCTACTGCCACTGCCCGGTACATAGCTCCAGTGTCAAAGTGTGGAAGACCAAGTTCGATTGCTAGCGATCGTGCGACTGTCGATTTTCCTGAACCGGCCGGACCATCGATAGCAGCTACGGCTACAACATCTGTTCGCTGAACCCCTGCAGGCCTCAAGCTTTCGAGCACGGAAAAAAAGTCTGGGAAAGTTTTAGCTACGCAATCTGGGTTTCTGATTTCTATTTGAGGCACCCGGAGCCCGAGCAGCGACATAGACATCGCCATTCGATGATCATCGTAGGTTTCGATGCTCGCTCCTGTAAGCCCCCATTTGTCTGGTCTGATAATGAGGCCATCTGATGTCTCGATAACTTCTACTCCGCATTTCGTTAGCTCCGAGACAATCGCTGCGATCCGGTCAGTTTCCTTTGCTCGTATGAAACCAATCCCTTTGATTTCAATTTCAGAATCGGCAAATGCGGCGACTGAAGCCAAGGTTTGGGCAGTGTCAGAAAAGTCCCGTAAATCGAACGTTCCCCCATCAAGGTGTTCGCCTTGAACTTCTATCGAATTGTCAGTCCAAGTGACCTTCGCCCCAAGTTTTTCAAGCACATCGACAAACTGGACGTCGCCCTGACAACTTTCCCGGTGCAGGCCATTAACTTTTACCTTTCCTTGGGTAATCGCTGCTGCCGCAAAAAAATATGATGCTGCTGACGCGTCCGGTTCGATTTCCATGTCTGTCGCGCTGTAGCGACCTTGGCGAACTACATAGGTCGACTTATCTGGCTGTTCGACCGTGACCCCAAAGTCGTTCATGACCTTGATAGTTAGATCTAGATAAGGACGGCTAATTGGCCTATCTATAAGTTCAATTGTAAGACCTCCCACATAAAGCGGAGCAGCCAACATCAAGCCACTGACGAATTGACTGCTAGCAGCCCCGGAAATTTCCACCTTCCCACCATCAGCTCCACTGGCAGCTATTTCTATTGGGAGCTCCCCCGGGGCGCGTATTTCGTTCAGAGTGCAGCCGAGCGATCGTAAAGCTCTTATCTGTTCCCCGAACGGCCTAGAGCGCAGCTGGTTACTTCCATCTATCTTCACATCACCTTTGCCAGCTACAAGAACAGGTAGCAAAAATCGTGAGGTTGTTCCAGAGGACCGACAATCAATAACGGTCTTTTCGAAAGTAAGGTCACCACCGGTGCCGGACACCTCCAGGGTGGCTTGTGCGCGATCCACCTTGACCCCAGCTCCCATTGAAACAACAGCTTCAAGCATGGCTTCTGTGTCGTCAGCAAAGAGAACACCTGATAAACGGCTGTCTCCTTCGGCAAGAGCAGCGCAAAGCAATGCCCTATTTGTCTGACTCTTTGATCCAGGGATGACGACTGAACCCACCATAGGGCCACCAACAGGTTGAACCACTCGTACATCGTTCATGCGAGTTCTCGCGTCGTTGGTTTGTAGCCCTGCCCAGCCAATACCGCAAGGAACCTTTGCATTTCAGCCCTAGCTATCACCAAAACCAAAACACCCTGGGCCCCTTCAGTGGAGTGAGCTACTTCGATATCTGCGACGTTCACATCACAGTCAGCAGCCAACATGGTGATGTTCGCTATCTGACCCTTGCGATCGGGGATTGGGATCCTTATTTCAAGCAAATCTTGAGGTCTTACGTAGCGAGATGGAAGGTTGGTCCGAGCTCGTCTCGCCTGTGAAAGAAGGTTAGTTAGGCCATCTCGATCTGATTCAGCGACTATGCCTCGAATATGACTGATACGGTCAGCGAATTCATCCAGCACCGTGACTATGGCATCTCTGTTTTCTTCACAAATATCCAGCCAGATTTCTGGATGACCAGCCGCTATTCGAGTCATGTCTCGAAACCCGCCTGCCGCTAAACGAAGGAGCGGGGCATCGTCCAAAGCTCGGTCGTCGGCCAAGCACATAAGACTCGCAGCAGTGAGGTGCGGTACATGCGACACGATGGCGACTAGTGCGTCGTGACGTTCCGGAGTCATCGTGACAACGTCACAACCCATTGCAGAGACAACTGTCTGGAGTTCCCGCAACCCAAGATCATCTGTTCCTTCAGTAGGCGTCAGAACCCAAACTGCTCCTTCGAAAATCCGTCGGTCAGCGCCCTCAACCCCATCCTGTTCTGAGCCAGCCATGGGATGACCTGGGACGAACCTAGGGTCGTGAATATTGCGGGCGACCGTTGTCTTGACACTGCCTGTGTCGGTCACCATCCCTTTAGTCCGTTGAAGGGCTTTCGCTATTTCCGCTTCAAGAGCACTTGCGGGGACAGCAACAAAAGTTAATTCGGCCTCTTCGTCTATTCCCGTTGCATCGATAACGCCGAGTTCCTTAGCTCGCTCAGCGCGTCCGGTGTCCGTATCCAGTCCAGTTACGTGCCACCCGGCATGGCGAAGGGCTAAAGCCACTGAGCCGCCTATAAGGCCCGTCCCCACGATCTGACCGCGGCGTGCATTGTTGTTCATGATGAAACTAGACCCATCCGCTGATAGATACGACTTAGTAAAGAAATGGTACCGAAGCCTTTGACGTAGCTTGAAATGAATTCACGAATTCGTTGAAGCCTCGTACAAAGAGCGAATCTCTTTTCTGCTTAAGTCTCTCCATTCGCCCGCAGCAAGACTCGGGTCTGTTATCGGCCCTATTCTGACCCTGACCAACCGAAGTACTGGATGTCCGATCGCCGCGCACATTCTTCGCACCTGACGATTACGGCCTTCGTGGATGACAAGACGCAGCAACCCATCGTGTGGCATTGAAACCTCTGCGGGCGCAGTCAGCCCATCTTCCAATTCGATTCCTTCACGTAATCGTCTAAGAGCAGACCGGCTAGGCATTCCCTCTACATGAGCTAAATATTCTTTTGGGACTCCGAAGCTTGGATGAGTCAACCTCTGAGTTAAATCGCCGTCGTTCGTCAGAACAATGAGACCTTCACTATCAGCATCGAGTCGCCCTATTGGGAAAACTCTCGTATCAGCTGGTACCAGATCGACGACAGTTTCTCGCCCCTCCGGGTCTTGGGCTGTCGATACAACGTCGCGCGGCTTGTGAAGTAAATAATGGACTAAGTCCGGGTCTCTAAGAACCGGAATGCCATCAAGTTCTATCCGGTCCGACTCTCCTGCCTTGTCACCCAAGGTTGCTAGCTTGCCGTTAATACTGACGCGTCCCGCTTCGATCAAGTCTTCGCTAGCTCGTCGACTAGCGATACCTGAACGAGCCAGAACTTTCTGGAGTCGCTCATCCGACTCCTCGGTACTCACGTTGGGGGACTCATATCCTGAGAATCCGCTTCAGCTTCAGTTCCTGAAGCAACCTCATCATCACCGCGTAACACCGCTTCCAAAGTCTCAGCCACCTCTGCATCGGGGACAAAGTCGCTGAGGTTGGGTAACTCTTGAAGAGTGTCGATGCCGATCCGCTCAAGAAATAGCGTTGTGGTCCCATACATAGCAGCGTTCCCTGGGCCTGAGTCTCGTCCCACTTCCTTTACGTAGCCGCGTTGTTGCAATGTTCGAGTCACACCATCGACGTTGACTCCACGGATAGAAGCTATCTGTGCCCGAGAGACCGGCTGCTTGTATGCGACAATCGCCAAAGTTTCCAATGCAGCAGAGGACAAACGCGTCGTCTGACCCTCTAGGACAAACCGTTCCACGTACGGGGCCTGAGCGTCCGCAGTCTGGTATCGGAAGCCTCCGGCTACTCGAGAAATGGTGAACCCACGTTCTTCCTGCGCGTAACTATCAGCCAAGTATTCGCACAAAGCCTCGATTGTATCCACACTCACTTCCAACAATTGAGCCAAGACAGTGGGAGCGACTGGGTCTGAGGCCACGATCAAAATCGCTTCCAAAGCAGCTCTGACGTCCGCCGGAACAAGAGTCGGGTCTAGGTCAAGATACTCACCTTCTGAAAGTTCAGAATCAATCAAAGAACCTTCTGTTTCTAGTTGAGCAGCTAATACTTCGAAGGTATCAGCGTCTTCGCTAGCCGTCATAAGAGCCGCCACCTAATGGAACCAACAACTCTGATTCGTTTCCCGTCCAAGTGAGGGTGATATCACCAAATCGTTCTCTTTGGTCTAACTCAATATGACCTTGCTTAAACAATTCGAGAATCGCCAAGAAACGGACGACTACCTCAATGCGGTCCACCAGCCCTCCAGTTAGCTGCTTGAAACTCGCTTTCCCGAGTGCCGGGAGTTCATCGATTAGTTCAAACATTGCATCAGCAACCGAGGCAGTAACGGGAGCTATGTGACCTAGGTCCACTCGCTTTACGGCTGTCGGTGTCATGACTCGAACTAGGGCTACGGCTAGATCGTCAGTAGTGATTCCGATCAAGAGGTCAGGAGCCAAGGCTAGGAAGTTTTCGTCGGGACCGGCTGTTCTCGGATAGCTAAGTGACGCGTTGAGACTCATCTGCCGCATTACCACCGCTGCGGTCTTGAAGGTCTGACATTCAAGTAACCGAGCTAGAAGAAGATCTCGTTCTTCCCATATGCCTAGTTCTTCGTCAAGGTCGCCATCGCTTCGATCCGGTAGCAATCGCCGAGTCTTCAATTCCACCAAAGTCGCCGCTATTAGCAAAAATTCGGTAGCTAGTTCTAAATTGACACCCGACGCACTCGACTTCGGATACTCGGACGCTCCAATAATCCTGTCCATCTCGGCCAGATAGGCATCAACAATGCTGGTCAGGGAGACTTCGTAGATATCGACTTCTTGCTCCAAAATAAGTCGGAGCAAAACATCGAATGGGCCCTCAAAGACCGTTGTTTGTACCTCATAGGGCATTTCATCACGATAGCGGAGCAAATCACATTGATGTAACACGCTAAGCCCTTCTTTTAGGGCCGTGTTGGTCTTCCGCTCTTCCTCTGCGGTTTAGGTCGTTAGCTGAGGTACCGTCAACTCCATGACAAGAGTGTTGTCTGGCATCCAACCTACCGGTGATATTCATCTGGGTAATTATCTTGGGGCTCTACGCCAATGGGCCCTCGATCAACACGAACACGACAGCTTCTATTGTGCTGTCGACCTCCACGCTGTGACGGTTCAACAGGACCCAGAAGAACTCCGATCAAAGACCCTTGAAACGATGGCAACGTTAGTTGCGGTCGGCTTAGACCCTGAAGTGTGTACGTTGTTCGTCCAGAGTCATGTTCCTTACCACACGGAGCTCTCTTGGCTTCTTGAATGCACCGTCTCCTTTGGTGAACTTCGTCGGATGACGCAGTTCAAAGACAAATCCACTAAACAAGGCGATGCTGGCCAAGAACATGTTTCTGCGGGTCTCTTCACCTACCCCGCGTTGATGGCCGCTGACATTTTGATTTACGACGCGGATCGGGTTCCAGTCGGTGATGACCAGCGGCAGCATCTTGAACTCACTCGCGATATCGCCGAAAGGTTCAATTCTCGCTACGGCGAAACTTTAGTTTTACCGTCCGCTGCTATCCCCAAGATTGCTGCACGGGTAATGGACCTTCAAGAACCGACAAACAAGATGTCCAAGTCAACGGACTCATCTGCAGGGGCCGTGGGTATTTTTGAGGACACAAGCTCAATAGCAAAGAAGTTCAAACGCGCTGTCACCGATTCAGACAACGATGTGCTGTTTGATTTTGATACTAAACCCGGTGTTTCGAATTTGCTCTCAATTCTTGGTGCAGCAACTGACCGCGATCCGGAAGTTCTCGCGAATGATTATGACCAATACGGCCCATTGAAAACAGATGCTGCAGATGCTGTGATCAGCGTCCTCGAACCTGTTCAACAGCGTCGTTCGGAGCTTCTTTCAGATCCAGCTGAGTTAGGTCGAATTATTGCTCGGGGAGCCGAAAAAGCGTCTGAAGTAGCGGCCCAGACGGTTCATCGAGCCAAAAGTGCTATGGGCTTCTTGCCTCTTAGCTAACAAGCAGAAATCTTGAGTTAGAGCTGAGTTCGACCTTCACTCTTAATTTTTCCCCCCCGAAAGACCGATACTTCTGGGACGTTCGAAGTTGTTTCACCTGACCGCCATCTCCTGAACCCATAAACGAATACCGCCGCGCCTGCAACGGTGACTAGGGTGCCCGCTTCTGTTGCCATGCCCGCTATGCCAGATCCAAGAAAAATGACTGCGAAACCCCCCGCCATCGTGCGTACATGCCGGTTGGAAAGTCGCAAGGGGGGCCGTCGGTTGTTGTTGCGTTCCTCGATAGTTTCCACTCTGCCGTTCTGGAGTCGCCAGACCAATAGGGCTGCTTCGTCGGCAGAAATATTGGGAGCCACTTGCGCTACAGCATGATCTTCAGCGGCTCGAACCGCTGTTTCTATGTCTTGAGGTGCCGGTGAGCCGGTGGCGACGCGCTCAGCTGCTTCTGGATCTCTCTCGATTAGCCAGTCACGAAAAGGCACGAGCGCCCGGTCGATCATTAAACGTTGTTCTTTCGAAAGTTGAGAACGAGCCTTTTGTCTAGCTTTGGATGTTTCTTCGTCCACAGACTGCAATTTGAAGGTACCGACGCGATCTCCGTAATTAGCAAGAATCACACTCTTGAGTTGCTCAGTTATTTCCGTCGCTTCCATACACCCTTCTTACACTGCGAGATCGTCTGCGCGCGCCAATACATCTGCTCTGACGCTATCCACTGTCCATTCATGCTTCGCTAGGTGATGTTCTGCTGCCCATCGAACCACAAACTCATCGCTCCCGATGCTTTGCAGTAGAGCAGCGCCAATACGCGGATAATCGATGAAAGACGCCAGGTTCGAAAGGAAGCTGCCTCCTGACGCCCAGTGGCTCACCCTCTGTCGGGTCAACACCGGCTTAACTATCGCGGCCACAACCCTGGTAACAAGCCCAGACCGGACTGCGGTCTTACCCACATCATGCAACAACCCTGCAACTAACGCTGTTTCATCTCCTCGTAGTTCGACTTCAACTCTTTGCGCCACCAAAATCGAGTGAAGGCGATCCGCTGAAGACATTTGCAGCCAAAGTTCAAATTCGAGATCCGACAGGTGCTCACCAGCCCAAGCGACCTCCTTAGCTTCGGGTGTTCTTGCCGAAACGGTCGAAAAAAAGCGGCTGACGAGATGACGTGAATGTTTGCCGAGCACGGTACTGAACCTAGCTGTCGTTCAGCGACGTCGTTCTGTTGGTCCCCGTCTCATCACTTCTCTTCTGCGAACTTATTTTTAATCGGGCCTCTGCGCGGGGGTGAGCCTGCAGGTGAATCTGCCTCAACTCTTCTTCTCTGACCGCCGTATATCTCTGAGTGTTTCTGATCGAAACATGTCCTAATAATTCCTGCACATATCGAATATCAGCACCATTGATGAGCATGTGAGTGGCACACGAATGACGCAACACGTGCGGAGTTAATTCCTCTCCGAGTCCAACTTTGTCGCCGTGTCGACGGACGATCCTCCACGCTCCCATCCGAGAGAGTCGAGTGCCCCGGTCTGGTCCACCGACGCTAAGAAACACAGCTGTCTCTATATCTTTGTGAGAACTAGATCGAAGACTTAAGGCTGCTTGTCGACCAGCGCCGCTCATCCACTGCGATAACGCTTCATGAGCGGCAGACCCTAAGGGGACAATACGTTCTCGTCGGCCCTTGCCAAAGACTGTCAGCAGCTGACCGTCGAGATCAACGTCGTCGACTTCAAGTCCCACTAGTTCTGCGACACGTAGGCCGCAGCCGTACAGGAGTTCAAGAATGGCCCTATCTCGGTAGGTTGCTGGCTCCTCACCTACCGGGGACGCGAGTAGTTCTCGTACTTGTTCCTCTGTCAACGCCTTCGGACTGTCACCCTGGACGATAGGGACCGCTACTTCTGCACTCGGATCTTCAGGTAGCAACGCCCTCTCATGGACAAGAAAACTGAAGAACTGCCTAATCGCTACTACCTGTCGAGCAACTGTCGCCGCTTTACGCTGACGGTCACGTAAATAATCTACGTACAAAACTATGTGGTCTTCCTTCGCTGTCGACAACCTGGCATCAACGGAGTGCAGCCATCTACAAAACTCTTCCAAATCCCGACCGTAAGCTTCTTTGGTCAGCTTCACGAGACCCTTATTCGCTACTACCCAATTAAGAAAATCAGCTCGCCAGGCCTCATCTTCCTCAGTCGGACTCATTCGGCTACGACGTTAATCTTTGCTGGAGAAGCAGCAGGCCGGCGACCGTCTTGGCGTCTGTGATCTGTCCGCTTGTGATCATTTCGGCAAGGTCTTTCAGGGCAACTGTTTCAACCGTCATTGATTCTTCTTCAACGCCGTCAGCTTGACGCTCAGTCCACGAAAGGTCAGTTGCTAGGTATACGGAAATTGACTCGTCAGTGAACCCCACGGCGGTCACTAGCGTCACCAAATGTTCAAGAGTTTGGGCAACACATCCCACTTCTTCTTCTAATTCCCGGTGTGCGGTTTCTATTTCAGATTCACCATCTTTGTCACGGAGTCCGGCAGGTAGTTCCAGAAGCCACCGATCAAGGGGGGTGCGAAACTGGCGAACAAGAAAAACGTGTTCTCCATCATCTGCAAAAGGTATGACCGCTACTGCGCCGCGATGCCGGACTATGTCTCGTTCAAAAAGTTCCCCTGAG
>Ga0066850_10001012_pt1 | contig 14927 bp, 16 predicted proteins | sample ETNtaG_4_FD_67282 | JGI IMG/M metagenome (GOLD analysis project Ga0066850, IMG submission 67282) | Marine microbial and viral communities from oxygen minimum zone, Eastern Pacific Ocean - ETNP201406SV67 | ecosystem: Environmental > Aquatic > Marine > Oceanic | place: Pacific Ocean: Eastern... | reverse complement strand
ACCTCAGTCATGGTTGGCCAATCAGTGACATTCAACGCCTATGACCACAGTGATATCGATACGGTTACCCCCGAGGCTCCTATCGATATGCTTTGGCTTCCTCCGGATGCGCCTAATGGCGAACCTTACTCTTGTTCACAGGGAACACCTGTTACTCAGGTATGTACGGTTAGTCCAGAGGTCGAAGGTATGTTCACAATGTCCTTCCGTGCCATCGATGATGACTTTGATGTGACAACAGTCACTCATAGTATTACGGTCACCAACATTGCTCCTTACAATGCTTCGATACAGTTGCGAGATGTTGCTACAGGCGAACTTGCAGCAATGAATGCTCAGGGCATTTGGGTTGTAGATGAAGACCAAGAAATCGAACTACTTGGATTCGTAGAAGATTCACCTAACGATTTGCCTACAATGTACTGGCAATGGCAACCAGATTCCCAAAGCAATCCAAGTTGGTTGGAGGACACAGAGGGCCCGACTTCAGTCGTCCCTGTTAGTTGGTCAACCAAAGATGCACATGTGATTGTTCTGCAAGTCTTTGACGATGATGGTGAGACGACTGGAACAATTTCAGCCTACGTAATGGTAAACAATGTGGCTCCAACAATTGCACCCTTTGAAGACCCCCTTCCTCTTTGGGAGGATGCCTCCGTAATGTACACTGCAGAGTTCAGTGACTCTTCAAGTGATGTCGATAGTCTAGTGGCTTGTTGGGATCTAGATCCTTTCATCAATTTGGATCAAGAGGGGAGTTCTGATGATGATTGTGATATCAGTGGCCCTTCCATAAATGGCCACAGTTGGTCCAATGCCGGAGAATATCACCCAATTTTCCACGTAACTGATGATGATGGTTCCCGAACTTCACAGACAGTCAATTTCACTGTTAGAAACCGTAAACCTGTTGCCGAAATTTGGGTCAGCAATGACAACCCAACTGAAGGGGTCATGGTTGGTTTATCAGGGAACCTTTCCACTGATACTCCTACTGACCAGCCAAATCTGGTTTATCGATGGGATTTAGATATATCAGTTGATTCAGATGGTGACACCGATCCAACCAATGACATCGATGAAATTGGGATGGAGATTTGGGTGACGTTTGATGAACCTGGTGAACGTGGTATCCGCCTCATGGTTTCAGATGAAATCGATAGTTCAACAAAGGATTTCACGTTTGTAGTTATGGAAGAAGAAGGTGGGCTTTCCAACTTCTTTGGCGGTAGTGGACTTGTTTCAACCGCTGTCATCATTCTTGGGCTCATCCTCGCAGGTCTACTCGGTGTTCTTGCATGGACGTCTCTCCGGGGTCGTGACCAAGGCGACCCTTGGGATGAAATTGACCCAATGGTAATGGGAGTTGAACAAGAGGCTCCAATGGCGGCTCCTCCTTCAGATATGTTCGCAGCCCCTATTGCACAACCTGCCGTTTTTACCCCAGAACCCCAACCTGTAGTCGAAACTGGAACCCCTCCCATTCCTGCTGAAGGCCTCCCTGCCGGTTGGTCAGTTGAGCAATGGAATCACTATGGGGCACAATGGCTTTCTCAACAGGCCACTGTAGAACCAGTTCCTGCAATTGAACCAGTTGTTGAAAACCCCAATCCGTTGCCATCTTTCGCCGAAGATGACTTGGACCTTGACTTCTGAGACCGGTCCATGCGACGTCGCCTGTACAACTTGTTCGGTCTGCCGGACTTACCAGAAGGCGAACGGATTGATGATTTGATTGAATACGAGGAAGTCATTGAAGAAGGCGAACCAATTCTCATTCCCAAACCTGTACGAAATATCAAACGTAAACCGGTCAATGAATTGAAATTTCACGATCTAGGGTCAAAGCGTTGGTTAGAATGGTCTAAGGCACACCAAGGGATTCCGAGGAGAGGACTTCGATATATTCGTCCTGATGAAATGCACCGACTCCCACTTGAGCCAATGTCCACTCGTCTTCATCAAGGCGACATCTGTGTTGTTGATCTGAACAGCCTGGCACACATGGACAGTCAACGTAGTGCGTTGGCTCGCCAAGTTCAGGACATGGCCAATTATAGTGGCCTGCCAGTATTTGCTCTAGACGATTCCAACCGCCTCTTACTCATCCCTGGAAGAGGCTCCCGAATTGACACGGAAACCCACGAATTGGGTGGCGTCTCAATTATTGATTAATCTCTATGACTGCGAACTTCAAATGACCAAGCAGCACCATCCGGTCCACCAGTGAGTCGGTCCAATCCGAATTGTGAAAGCAATGGTCTCCAAGTCTCTGCATCAGGTGGCATTTCTCTTTTAGTTCCCACATCTGGACGCAATATGTTTCGAACTCTGAGAATTGCCAAAGTAGCAACGGCATCGGGTAATGGATGAAGTTCTGCAACTTCACATTCCAAAACAGCGGCAGAAATAGCGTGGTGAGGAGGGAATCCATTTGGGGATTCTATCGATTCTTCAAGTCCATCCCATTCACTATGGTCCTGGGAAATTGGTTCAGCTGTTTGATTCACCAGCAATGCTGAATCCCAAGTTCCAGGGAGTACCATCGCGCTTACAGTTGAACCCTCGCGGAGGTTGATTAGGGTGTCACGGGGCCGACCTGAACGGTCTTGGCTAAGGGAAATGCCCAGCAGTGGAGGGGAATTAGACAACACTGAAACACTGGTGACTGGACACAGATTATCGACACCATTCTTTCCAATTGTGGAAAGCAAGAGGACAGGTCGAGGTGCGACTAATGTTGAAAGCCAAGCAGCGCGTTCAGGGTGCTCAAGCATATCTACATCGATATTTTTGAATTCTTGATTGGGTGATTCTCCAAGAAATGTGGGTCGCTTTCGTTCTGCTTCACCATCAGCAGTAAACCAATCATCGAGTTCCCCCCTCTCGACTTCGGAAAGTGCATAAGCGGTGAAATCGCGATAAGCAGCCCAACGTTGAATTTCACTTTCATCCTCTTCACGATATTTTTTACGATTGATACTGGCGTCTGCATATAGGACACATCGCCTTAGAAAATTGCAAACTGCTTCCTTGGTCAGTCTCTCGCCTCCTCATATTGTTTGCGAGTCATGTGAAATTTGGCAGGGTTCCCAGACCAAACTTCACCTTCAGGGATATTCTTAGTGACAATGGCACCAGCTGCGACAACAGCATGACGCCCAATGATGACCCCAGGTAATATTGTGGACCCACCACCAATTACTGATCCTTCTTTCAGAGTCACGAATTCCCATTTAGATGAATCTCTAGATGGGGGATAGCGGTCATTGAGTATGGTTGCGTTTGGCCCAATGAAAACACCATCTTCAACTTGAGTTCCATCTGCTAGATATGCTCCACCTTGGACACGAACCCCATCACCAATGTGGACGTTTCTTCCTACGTGTGATAAGCAACCAATGCTAACATCTGGACCAATTATTGCTCCCGTTCCAATGTGGCACGGTTCCCAGGCAATCGAACCTTCAGAAAGTTCGACTTTATTCCCACTGTTCATGTTTTCACTCCAATTGTAGATGCATGAGGATTCGTTCAACATGACCCTTTGCTTTGACTCCATATTTTGCTAGAGACAATGTCCCATCAATTTCTATGACAAAGGTCGAGCGAGAGATTCCCATGTATGTTCGTCCGTAGTTTTTCTTCTCTCTCCAAACACCATATAGTTCAAGCAATTCCCCTTCCGTATCCAGCAATAGTGGGAAATTTAGGGTTTGTTTTTGAATGAAATTTTCATGCGATTTAGCACTGTCCTTTGAAACACCAAATACGACAACATTCGATGAACTCAAAGTGGCCATATTGTCACGGAAATCACAAGCCTGTGTTGTACATCCGGGTGTAGAGTCCTTTGGATAGAAATACAAAACAACACGCTTTCCTTCAGAAAGTAATTGGCTTAAGTCCCATGATTTCCCTGCACTGTCTTCTGCTGAAAATTGAGGTGCTTGCATGCCTTCAGTCAAGGTGATTTCATCGCCCATGTGGCAACGAACCAATTCCTACATTCAAAGCAATCCGTTGTTCAGCCTCGCATTTCTTCGCGAATTCTCTTTTTTGTTGCAGACCATGAACAGATCATACATTGTGTGAGGTCATGGTTCCGTGCAGGACAGTGCTCTCGTCCAAAGAAGATGATTTGCAAGTGTCGTTTATTCCACGTTTCTTCAGGCCATAGTGCCTTCAAATCACGTTCAGTTTGTTCGACATTTCTTGCTTCAGACAAACCCCAACGTGATGCGAGTCGATGGATGTGAGTGTCTACTGGAAAGGCAGGTATTCCGTACCATTGTGCCATAACAACGCTTGCGGTTTTGTGCCCAACACCTGCGAGACTCTCCAAATAATCCCAATCGGGCCTCATCCCTCCACCTTCGACAAGTTGCTCGGCCATTCTTCGTAAATTCTTGGCTTTGGTTGGAGCGAGTCCAATTTCACGAATTAATTCCTGAATTGTTTCGACATCAAGTTCGACCATTTGCTCCGGAGTATTTGCTTTGGCAAATAATGAGGGTGTAACTTGGTTGACTTTTTTGTCTGTGGTTTGTGCTGACAACATTACGGCAACAAGGAGGGTATAGGATGTGTTGTGGTTTAGTGGAACGGGTGTAGTTGGATACAATCTATCCAATATTTTTCCTATTTCCAGTGCCTTATCGGCTCTTTTCATGAATCCAGCTCCACGTTAGTATCGCCTCGCATACCTAGCCAAACACCTAGGGCAATACTGCCGAAGAATGGCCCATAACACGCGATGTATTGGATGTTATTCCAACTCTCAGGACTTCCAATTATCATGTATCCAAATAGGGCCAGGAGTGTGCCAGGTACCATCGCGAATAATCCGAATACAATGGCTTTACCCACGCCCATCATTTGTCCCCCGTTGCTACTTCAAGGGCACGTTGTATTTGCAGTTCTGCCCACCACAGGACTGCCAACCCAGCGATAGAAATTCCAATTAGTAATCCGAGAGGTGCTCTTTCCAAACCAGTGCTGAACCAAATGAACAGGAAAATTATCGCCACTCCTGCGATCAACACAGAGCGCAATAAGAGTGCTACAATTTGTGGACGCATCGAATCACCAGAGCAGTTGTTCCAAGTCCGAGCCGCTACGGCAGTTGAGGATGTCGGTCTGTTCAAGCCAACCCTTTCTTGCAATTTGAGAACCAAACCATACATCTTTCAGACCTTGAGGGCTATGTGCATCTGGATTGATTGAAATGGGTACCCCCTGCTCTTTGGCATAGCGACAATAACGCCAATCGAGGTCCAACCTGTAGGGACTCGCATTAATCTCGACAACTTTCAGTTCCCCTTCAGCATTCAATTCACCCATTCTGCGTAGTACTGCATGTAGATCGACTGCAAATCCATCGCGGCCACCAAGAATTCGACCCGTTGGGTGTCCTAGCATTGTGAATGATGGATTCTCTATCGCATTGATGAGAGCATCAGTATTTTCATCCTCATCTCGTTTCATCCATGTAGGCAATTGGTGGACACTGCCGACAACATGATCCAAAATTCCACGCTCAGAATCAGTGTAATCTAGCCCACCATCAGGGAGAATATCACATTCATTTCCATGGAACAATCGGAAATCAATTCCTTTGTCAGACCAATTTTCATTCAATGCGCGGATTTCTTCAGATTGTGTAACCAATTGATCAGGACTAAGCCCACTCGCAATCTGTAGAATCTGGCTATGATCTGCAATTCCCAAGAATTCCCAACCGAGATTCTGTGCGGCTTCAGCCATTTGACTCAAAGTTGCAGTTCCATCGGAGGCCGTTGTGTGGTTGTGGAAGGCTCCTTTCAGCATGGATGCATCCATTAATTGAGGAAGTGCCCCTGCATCTGCCGCTTCAATTTCTCCAGAATCTTCTCTTAATTCAGGAGGGACCCATTGGAGATCTAGGTGTGAATATATTTCAGATTCTTTTTCAACAGGCAGTGAAAACTCAGCGGCTTCAATTCCCTTCAGTTCACCTACTGCATCAAGAGGGAATAAGCCGAATTCATTGAGCCTCATTCCTCGATCGAGTGCTCGTTGCCGCATTCGAACGTTGTGCTCTTTGGAACCTGTAAAATAGGCAAGTGTGAATGCAAAAACATGAGGCGGTACTAGACGAACTTGGGCATCTATTGTGGTGTTTGATGCCATTTCTTCGTAAGCGTCACCACCCAATGCCTCCAATACGCCTCCATCGAGCCCAGAATCCATCACCTCTTCAGAGAAAAATTCAGTTCCCAAGATGATACTGACCTTAGAAGAACCAGCACCTTTCACATCAGCAACGCCAGGTAAGGATACAATTTGCTCTGTCACAGATTCGACATCTTCAGGCAAAACCGCAGCTACAATATCTAAATCTCCAATTGTTTCTTTCCGGCGTCGGGTTGAACCTGCCAACTGCGCTCGACTCACACCATCCATCGATGAGATTCTTGCTTCCAATGCTTCACCATATAGTAAACCCACATCTAATCGTCTTCGACCGGAAAATCGCTTGAGTAATTCAATGCCATCGAGAACTTTCTGCTCCGACTTCTGTCCCATGCGCTCTAATTCTCGAAGTTGCCCATCCTCGCCAGCAACTTTGAGTTGCTCAATAGATTCAATGCCCAACTCATCATGAAATTGTTTGATACGTTTAGGACCAAGTCCTGGAATTGCCAACATCGCAATCAAACCACTGGGGACACTGGTGTAGAGGCTACCAATGTCCCCCCATGTTCCTTTTGTCAGCGCTTCAGTAATCAGTCCAGCAATTCCCTTGCCAATTCCTTTGACATCTGTCAGGCGTCCTTCAGATGTCACGACCCACAGGTCTTCCTCAAGGCCCCCCAGTGTTCGAGAAGCGTTCTGATAGGAACGAACCCTGAATGGATTTGCCCCTTTTAGTTCTAGCAATACACCAACTTGTTCCAGAACCATGACTACGTTTGACTTGGAGTGGTATGGTGGTCCATTGCGACGAGGCCGGGGAAGGCTCCAACTCGCTACGTTCACCATGGGGGAGAAGGGTACACGGATGTTCTTGACTCTTGGCACAGGCTGAAGAGCCTCCTTCGCATGGTAGTTGCATGGTGGGCGTTGAAACACTGAGTCAGATACTGTGTGCATCCACTCTCATGTTGTGGGTTTTAATCGCTACTATTTCTAGAAGTGATAAGGCCGAGAGTCGTGCACAATGGGCGATGTTTATACTCGCATTATCGACCACAGCTTCACTGATGTATCTTGATGCCACTGGCGGAAATATGTGGGGGTCCACATTTTTGCCAAAACCCTTGGCAGTCATCTGTTTGGCCTTCGCCTTCCTAGCACGTCTAAATATCAAAGGACGTAGTATTTCACAGGGGATGAATCCCCATCAAATCATGAAACAGAATCGAGAATCAAATGAGGATTAATTCTATTTATTCCTCTTGATGATTACTTCAGGACTATCTGGAATTGTTTGCTCGATATGATGTTCATGTTTTCCTGCTCTACGAATCTGGTCGAACCTTGCTTCAGTTTCAAGTTCCTCCCTCGGTTTTTTGCCCATATTCTGTTGCCAAACTCTACGGGCACGATAAAATCGAAAAGTACCAATTAGACCTAGTCCACTAACGAGCAGAATAATTCCTGCTTGCAAACTACTGAATTCCCATGGTGTGATTTCAGATAGCCATTCAGCAACACCGTCGATGACCCTGTTAATGAACGAAATATCAGGGGGCGAACTCCCCTCGCTATGGCTGTTGATTCCAGCCCATTCATCCCGGGTTACTTCAATGGGAAAATCGATACTGTGACTTTCGGAGCTATTTGCTCGGGCAAAAATCCGTAATTTTGCAGTAGCAACCCCTTCAGAAAGTCCAGTCATTGTGACTTCTATTTGTAGAATTTCATTGGAATTCAGGTCGTAGTACCCTGCCTCGAATTGATTTGAAACATGTGTATCGTCATTAACATCGATAAACAAACGTAAGTCGACGGGGTTTTCTTTCACAATCGTGCAAATGAATGTGACAGATTGATTCAAGTCGAGGGTTACCTGAGCGGGGTCACATCCAGTCGCGAATACAGGTTCATGAGCATCAGGATTGTTTGGATATGCATCAGCACCATCCCATACTGTATAATTCTCAGAGGGGTCATCGTATCCATCCCCATCACTGTCCTCGGCTGAGGCTAAAGGTATGAGAAGAAAAACGACAAAGGCAGCGAATACAAATCGCCGCAAGGTGTTCACTCCTCTGAATTGAGTTTGTCATCGATAAATGCTCGCATATATTCAGGCAATTCCCCATTGACAAATACAACATCATTAACTTCTTCCAACTTCATCAGTGCATAATAAATTTGCATGGCAGTCATAGGTGTACTACTGCATCCAGTACACCCTCCCTCTAATCCAATCATGATGATTCCATCAGTTGTGTCAATTACATTGACAACACCGTCGTGGGCATCAAGTACTGCCTGAACAGGTCCGACATTTTCCAGAATTAACTGTATGTCAACCTCCGTCATGATGAGATGGAAGAGGCGGAGGGCTTTCAACCCGTTCCCCCATACGAGCACCATGTCGCGGGTCGTACTCCTCGATCTTTTGGTTGAGAGACCAGCCTTTGGGCAAGGCGGAAACGCGGAAATTATGGCCCCTTTCGCACCTGCAGAATGCCTTTTGCTAACGCCACAATTGTCCAACAGGGAGGCCTACCGTTCAGAATGGGAATCAAACGGCATCACCTATCGCCGAATCGACACGCCAGAATCTATTGAATCTCTCAATCCAGATGCAGTCATCTGCTCGGGCTCGCGTGCGAATGTCAGTATGTGGGAGCCATGGATGGATGACGCCGCTCAAGTATTGCAACAGGCAGTAACTGCCAACATCCCTGTATTGGGCATATGCTTTGGACATCAACTCCTGTGCAAAGCACTTGGTGGTGAAGTAAAGCGTGGAAAGGATCGAACAGATGTGGTTTTGCCCCTATTTTCAGTGGGTATGGACACATTATTGTCCCCAATACAGAAGGGTTTGTTCACCCATCAGGATCAAGTAACTCGTTTACCACCTGGCACACGTCGTATTATTTCCACTAAACATTGCGAAAATGCTGGGATGCGTGTGGCTGGAAAACCGGTTTGGGGCGTTCAATTCCATCCCGAAGCAAGTCGTTCAGTGATTGACCAAGCACACGCTGATGGAGACATGGATGATGCCGAATTTGCTGCATTTGAGTCCGAACATGATGGTGGGGACCTATTGTCTGCTTTCGCGAAACTCTGCATGCCCTGAAATGGCCCTTAAGGGCCATATAAGATTCCCTTGAGATTATATGGGGGACGAGGGTCGCCCGGCCAATAGAGGTGACTCCATGGAAATGAATAGCGTGATGGTCGGACAAATTGGTGTGGGTGCAGGATTAGTTGGTTTACTAATTGCATTCATGCTTTATCAAAAGGTAAATTCGATTGAAATTGAAAACACAACAGTAGCAAAAATAACCAAGCAAATTCAGGAGGGTGCTATGGCATTCCTCTTTGCAGAATACAGAATGCTTGCGGTATTTATCGTAGTCGTTGCAGGATTATTGGCAGCGGGCGGCAGCATGGGTCTTGGTACTGAAACTGCAGTCGCTTTCGTTATTGGTGCTGCTTGTTCAGTAATGGCTGGATTTAGCGGAATGAAATCTGCAACCAGTGCCAATGGACGAACTGCCCAGGCGGCAGCAAACGGTTTGATGGCAGTTACAGAAACATCTCAACCGAAGGGCCACCAGCAAAAGATAGGCCAAGCAGCGGCACTTGCCACCTCATTCAATGGTGGTGCAGTGATGGGACTCGCGGTTGGCGGATTGGGCTTAGCCGGTATTTCCCTCATGTACCTCATGTATGGACAAGATCTCAACACCGTTGGGACAATTGCTGGATTTGGAATGGGCGCATCGTCCATTGCACTCTTCGCGCGCGTAGGCGGCGGCATTTACACGAAAGCAGCCGATGTAGGGGCAGACCTTGTTGGCAAGGTCGAGGCAGGTATTCCAGAGGATGACCCACGTAATCCTGGCGTCATTGCAGACAATGTTGGCGACAATGTCGGTGACGTTGCTGGAATGGGTGCAGATATTTTCGAATCATTTGTTGGTTCAATTATTGCTGCAATGGTGATTGCAGCAGGAGCCAGTGAACTTGGGGCAAACTACGTTCTAATGCCAATTCTATTCGGTGCGATTGGTTACATTGCAAGTATCATCGGCGTATTCTCAATGAATCTTTTCAAGAGTGGAGATGCAGCAGCAGCTCTTCGAAATACGACCTTTGTAGGTGCAGCCCTTTTCTTGATTGGTGTTTATTACGCCATGACTCAAATTACGCTTGGAGACGGCACTATGTTAGTTGATGGCCACTATGGACTTGGCCCATTATATGCAGTTGCAATTGGTAGCGTAGTCGGTATTTTGATTGGCTTGGCCACTGAATATTATACTGGGATAGAACCAGTATTCGGCGTTCCAGTCAAGGCAATCCCGTACATTGGAGAAGCCAGTAAGACGGGTAGCGCTACGAATGCAATTGCAGGCCTTGCAGTCGGTATGCAATCTGTATTCATCCCAGTCATACTAATGTGCATTGGAATTTATGTTGCCAATGATGTCAGTGGTCTCTATGGAATCGCCATGGCAGCAATGGGTATGCTTGCAACCGTTGGCGTGACAATGACCGTGGATGCATACGGCCCAGTTGTCGACAATGCTGGTGGAATTGCAGAAATGAGCGGTCTTGGTGAGGACGTTCGAGAAATCACAGATGAATTGGACTCGATTGGAAACACGACCGCGGCAATTGGAAAAGGATTCGCAATTGGTTCAGCAGCATTGACAGCCCTCGCTCTTTTCGCAGCCTTCAAATCCAGTACAGATGAAGCTCTAGGGGTTGGGGAAGTGCTTGACCTTTCACTTACCAATCCATTGGTTGTCATTGGATTACTCATCGGTGGTGCACTACCATTCGTTGTTGCAGCCATGACAATGAAATCAGTTGGCCGTGCTGCTGAGGATATGATTACTGAGATTCGTCGCCAATTCAAGGAAATCGATGGTCTTCTTGAAGGCAGGGAAGGGGTAGAACCAGACAGTGCTACATGTGTTGACATCTCAACACAGGCCGCACTTCGAGAAATGGTTGCACCTGGAGTTGTAGCGGTAGCAAGCCCATTTATTGTTGGAATGGTACTCGGCAGCTCTGCACTCGGTGGAATGCTTGCAGGTGCAACAGTGACTGGTGTACTCATGGCCCTATTCATGGCAAACGCAGGTGGTGCGTGGGACAATGCCAAGAAAGCCATTGAGCAAGGACATATTCCCGGTGCAGAGAAGGGCGATGACGCCCACAACGCAGCAGTCGTAGGTGACACCATCGGTGATCCATTCAAGGATACAAGTGGACCTTCATTGAACATCCTCATCAAACTGATGAGTATTGTCAGTCTTGTCATCGCAACTCTGGTTGTAGAGCATGGCGGCATGCTCTGATAACGTTCAAGAGAACACACGGCAAGGGGGCTTCACATGCGTGCCCTCCTGATGGCCCTACTGCTAGTCTCAATCACATTGAGCGGATGCATTGGCTCAGGAGACATATATCCCACAGATTCCGAATTTGATGAAGTGGAAAAACCCGGATGGGTGGTTGGAGATTGGTGGCTTTACACCTTTGAGACCGCACAATTCGGTGAAGACACCGCTCGCTTGGTGGTCACTGATACCGATGATGGTGAAGGAAATTACATGCTCGGAATATCTTCTGAAAGAGAGGCCCAAAGACACGCTGTAATCAACCACAACCCATTCCTTGGACGGGTGACCATCGACGAATTATCTGTGTATGAAAATGGAGACCCCCAAGCTGTATTCAATTTCCCTTGGAACATCGGAGACACTTGGACATTCATCTTACTCGGGGAAACTTGGACGGCGGAAACCACTGGTTCAATGAATGGTATGGCGGTTGTAGAAGCAACCAGCGCATCAGGTCATTCATTGGAATATCATTTTGATGGGGAACATGGTTTCCTTGATTTCTTTGAATGGATGAATGAAGATGATGAATTACAGTTTAGAATGTCATTGACCGATACTGGAAGTGATTTCTCAGGTGATGTTTGGTTCATCCGTGCAACCGATTTGAAGGATCGATTGTTTGAAGGCCCCATCGATGGTGTTGCAACAGATTCCTTCGTTGATAGTGGACACCCCTCTGGAATTGATTTTGATTACTATGTATTCTTCATTGATGTTGCAATACCTCAAGGGGGAACGGGCACACTTTCTGTAAAGGATCACGCAGGTCAAAGTATTCTGCACAGAACTTACTCTGCTGGCACACAGTCACAGGAATTGGCAACAATTCCAAGTCGAACTGATGAATATACCCTTGAGGTCACTCTAACCGGTGGCCAAAGTTCAATCCACTTCATGATGGCAGGCGGAATTGAAAACTTCTGGGACCTTTGAGGTGAAATTTTGGGCACACTGGTCATGCTCCATGGCCTTACTGGTACACCCGAAATGATTCGGCCACTCGCCGAAACACTGTGTCCTCCTGATTGGAACATACTCTTGCCAGAGGGGCCATTCATTCATCCAAAAAGAGGTAGAGGTTGGTGGTTTCGAGATGCTCCACCCGAGAGTCCACTCGATGAATCAAGTTTTGTCCAGATTGAACAGAGCCTTACAATGTTGGAATCTCTGATTCCAGACGGGCCACTGATTGTGGGCGGTTTTAGTCAGGGCAGTGCTTTGGCCCAAGAGTTGTTGTCAACAGACTACGCAAATCAAATCTTTGGAGTTTTGATAATCGGTGGGAAGAGTGCAAGACCAGATGTTCTTCGTACAATACTCAACAGATTACCACCTCGTAAGGTGTTGTCAATGCACGGAAAATCAGATCACCTTGTCCCATTGTGGCAGGGGGATGAAACCGTGGAGATTTTTCGTGAAGCCAATTGGGATGTGACAGAATTACGGCATGAAAAAGGGCACATGGTCAACCTTGCACAACAGCAAGAATTGATTGATTGGGTTCAAATGACTGCAGAAGTTTCAGACAACGGTTCATGAAGGTCCACTTGTTCGAAGGGGTATGGGTGACCGCTTGATGGCACTACTGAATCGAGCGGATTCAGATTTTTTCATTGTCAGCACGAATGTTTGTCCATATTGTTTCAAGGCAAAGCGATTGCTAGATAGTCAGAAGTTATCGTGGACAGATGTCAATGTGCAGAAAGACCATGCTCTTCGAAATGAAGTAGTTGCAATGACTGGACATCGTACAGTCCCAGTCATTTTTGATATACGTGGAGAACAACCAGTGTTTGTTGGTGGTTCAGACAACCTTGAATCATATCTCTGATTCATCTTCGATTCTACTTTTGAAATAGACGACTACAATGGCAATCACTAGGGTGACAAGTCCTAGTCCTCCTGCAAGGAATATGATTGGTGACTGTTTCTCGTCTGATTGCTTCATGATTCCTAGGTCTTCGCCTTCTGCATTCCAGTCCCACCAGACCATGGTTGCGACGATATCGAGTCCTGTTTGCAGACCGGATTCAACGTTGGGTCTGCCTCCAGCCATCGTATTGATGGTGGTCACAGAATCAGTTTGTGCGTGTTTTGGAGTCTGTTCACAAGTATCCCCTTCCTCGTAGATGTACTGGTGTTGTCCCCGAATCCATGTTGCTGTATGGTTGTGCATGATGAAGTTGTAATGATCCGAATTCCCCTTGGTATCATCAATTACTCGAACCCATTCATCCGGATGGGACAAATTCGTATTGATGTCTTTGAGATGGCTTTGGAACCATTCTGCATCGGACTGCATTTCTTCAGTAACTTCTAGGCCGCGGTCTTCGTAATACGACCAATCATCAACAGGAGATGTAAACATGTACAGAGTCCAATAGTCTTCATCGCAACCAGACAATTGACTGGCTAAAGGAGTCGGTACTGGCCAATTCAAGGCAAACATATCGAGGTTGACGTAGGTGATATTGACATGCTCTGGAATCTGTTCCTCTACAAAATGAAGACTCCCCATCCCACCTCCTTCGGGACTATTGGAACCCTGCCATTCTTCGTAATCCCACCAAGCCAATTTCCAGGTGTGAAGTGGTGTACCATTCCATTCTGAGAATGTTCGAGCCAGTTCGAGTAGAGATCCGGAACCTGTCCCATCATCGTATGCTCCACTACTACTGCATGTTGGGTATGTTTGTCCGATTAGAGGTGGTGGTGAATAGCAAATAGCGTCATGGTGTGCCCCAATTACCATCCAATCATCTTCTAGGGTCCCATTGATTGTCACTACGATATTCTCGCAATTCTCACAGACTTGTGTTGTGAAAGGTTGCCGCTCTACCTCATATCCCATTCCTTCCAATTCACTGGCTATCCAATTGCGGGAATTTTCGTTAGCCTGTGTATCGATTCTTCGATACCCAAATTGCGTCATTGAGACCATGTTGTCGTATGCAGCACTGCCTTCAGGCCATGCAGGCGGTTCTTCTGTTTGAACCCCAACATACTCGATTTCACCCGGTAGTCCTGCGGTCAGAAAGAGGGTGAGAACGAACAACGCAGTGCGCTGAGCCCGACGAGACATCGGTCTAGCGACGCATGGTGGTCATCTTGAGGCTTCGCCTCAAGCGGACGCGCCCGCACGAGGGTGAACCTGAAGGCCGAGGTATGCTTGGGTGTGCCATGGCCGACTGGGTGATACCGGATTCACGAACTCAACCGGTCAATAGAGGAAAATCACTCAGAGAAGAGATGGAATCTCCAATCGAATCCCGAATTGCTGCTTGGTGGCTCACTCAAGCATCTTGGATGATACGATTTCAGAATGGGCCATTGGTCCTC
>Ga0066850_10001010_pt1 | contig 14935 bp, 4 predicted proteins | sample ETNtaG_4_FD_67282 | JGI IMG/M metagenome (GOLD analysis project Ga0066850, IMG submission 67282) | Marine microbial and viral communities from oxygen minimum zone, Eastern Pacific Ocean - ETNP201406SV67 | ecosystem: Environmental > Aquatic > Marine > Oceanic | place: Pacific Ocean: Eastern... | reverse complement strand
AACTTCTATAAAACAGAAGCTGAATTAACTGCGGCGGTAGTCCCTGTTTATAATGGCCTTAATCAGACGCAGTGGGGTGACTACATGTTTTTGCAGGATGTTTCATCCGATGCCATTGTAGTACCCACCCGCGGTGGGGACTGGGATGATGGCGGTACCTGGCGTGCACTCCAGCTGCACAGCTGGGATGCGACCCTTGGCTTTGTTGGTGGCGGCTGGGGAAATACGTTTGGAGCCATAGCAAAGGCTAATTCCACCCTGGACGCTTTGGCCATGGCAGAACAGACCGATCTGGTAAAAACTTATGTGGGAGAAACAAAAATACTTAGAGCTCTATACTACTGGTGGCTTATCGATTTATATGGCGATGTACCCTTAGTCACGTCATCGGAAAATGATCCAGATAATCCACCATCCAGGACTGCCAGAGCAGAAGTATTTGACTGGATTGTTGGTGAAATTAACGCTGCTCTGCCAGACCTTGAAGAGAACCATGGGTCTGCGGGCCATGGCCGAGTAACCAAAGGAGCTGCCAATACACTGCTGGCTACGCTGTACCTCAATGCAGAGGTGTACACGGGTACGGCAAAGTGGACGGAATGTAAGGCCGCCTGTGATGCTGTGATCAATTCCGGGCAGTATCAATTGTTATCAACCGTTGCTGATGTCTTTTCTTTTGCAAATGAAGGCGCTGCAAATACAGAATATATTCTTACTCTTGGTCATTTACCTCTTGATGGGGTTACTTCTTTCCGACACATGGCAACCCTCCATTATAATAATATCCCTGCCAGTCCCTGGAATGGTTTCTCTGTTCTGACTGACTTTTACAACAGCTATGAGGAAGGAGATGCTCGTTTAGACCAGATTCTGGTGGGGCAAGCTTATGTATTGGCTGGCCCTGCTGCAGGTGATTCGGCGTTTGACCGTCAGGGCAATCCCTTAGCCTTTACGGTGGAATTTCCGCTTATTGATGCCAATGAATCTGCTGGACCCCGGATGCTCAAGTGGCCTATCGATCCTGCTATGACTGGCTGGTTTTCAGGTGCAGATTACGCTGTTTTCCGTTACTCCCACGTGTTGCTTATGAAAGCAGAAGCAGATTTTAATTTGAGTGGAGGCGGCCTAACAGAGCTGAACCAGGTACGGACCCGGGCCGGGCTTGATGCCCTGGCCAGTATTGACGCAGATGCGATTCTGGCGGAGCGCGGTCATGAACTGCTCTGGGAAAGCTACCGTCGACAGGATTTGATCCGGCACGGTAAGTTTCTGGAGGCCTGGACTCATAAGGATGCCAGTGATGGAGCCCATAGAGTACTCTTTCCAGTTCCGCAAAGCCAGTTGGATGCAAATCCAAATCTGGTGCAGAACCCTGGTTATTAATAACTGGAGAGTCATTATATCTTTATGAATTGAAATTACCTATACATTATAAACCCAAGACATACAACTCACGGGTGGAAATCTGATTTGTTACATGATCTTCTGTGAGTGATTAGGTAATCTAGAGCGGCGGAATTAATTTCTGCCGCTCTTTTTTTATTTAATTCTAATTAGGCAGTTGAGGGTATTCTCATTTATGGATGCTTCTAAAATCATTCCTTATTCAAAATGGATTATGATTATAATATTTTTCTCCTGTACGCAAAAAATACCAACTGTAGAAGTAAACAACATGTTTACAATGATGCCTAAGGAATTCACTGGAATCGATTTTGAAAACACCCTGGTGAATGAAACGAAATTCAACGTATTTAAGTACCGCAATTATTACAATGGTGGCGGAGTAGCAATAGGCGATGTAAACAATGACGGATTGCCGGATATATATTTTTCGTCCAATCAACAATCAAACAAATTATTTTTTAATGAGGGCGGTTTCCGGTTCAAAGACGTTACGAAAAAAACAGGAGTAAGCGGCAGCCGTAAATGGTCCACAGGTGTTGCCATGGTTGATATTAATGGTGATCAATTGCTGGATATCTATGTTTGTAATTCTGGAAACATCAAAGGAGATGATCGTACCAATGAATTGTTTATCAACCAGGGAGCTGCAGAAAACGGGATACCGACATTTCGTGAAGCAGCCGCTGATTATGGAATTGACAATAGGGGTTTTTCCATTCATGCGGCTTTCTTTGATTATGACCGGGATGGCGACCTGGATTTATATGTAATGAATAACGCCTTCCGAGCCTTAAGTACTTTTGATCTGGCAAATAACCTACGCCACGAACGGGATCAATTTGGTGGTGATTACCTTTATCAAAATAACAATGGACAATTCCATGACGTAAGTATACAAGCGGGTATATATGGAAGTGTGATAGGTTTTGGCCTTGGTCTTACAATCAGTGATATAAATAATGATGGCTGGCTAGATATATATGTGGCCAACGACTTTTTTGAGCGGGACTATCTCTATATCAACAATGGCGACGGCACTTTTAAAGAAAACCTGGAGCAGATGCTTGCCCATACCAGCCTTTCATCCATGGGATCAGATATTGCTGATATCAATAACGATGGTTACATGGATATTTTCACTACCGATATGCTGCCGGAGGATGATTATCGCTTGAAAACTACCTTTGCCTTCGAAACATATGCCTTTATTGAAAAAAAAGTAAACTGGGGGTACTATCATCAGGTGCCGCAGAATGCATTGCATATAAACCGAGGCAGGGTACTGGGATTAGAAAACCAGATGTTATTCAGTGACGTAGCCTTGTTTTCCGGGGTGGCCAAGACCGATTGGACCTGGGGTGTGGATATTGTTGACCTGGATAATGATGGTTATAAGGATCTGTTTATGTCGAATGGGATATTCCGGGATGTTACCAATCAGGATTATATGGATTATCTTATGAGGGAAGATAATATCCGTAAAATTATTAAGGGGGAAAAAATTGATTTTCCGGACCTGATTGAGAAAATGCCTTCTACACCCCTGTCCAATTTTTTCTTTCATAATGATAGGGATTTAACCTTTACAAATAGGACGGTGCAGTGGGGACTGGAAGAACCCAGTTTTTCCAGTAGCCTCGCCTATGGGGACCTAGATGGAGACGGTGATAACGACCTGGTAATCAACAATGTGAATCAGCCGGCTTTTATTTACCGAAATGAAGCTGATTCTTTGGCAAGTAATCACTATCTGCAGGTGAAATTGACTGGTAAAGGATTTAACAGTTTTGCCATTGGTGCAAGAATTAGTCTTTTCTGTGCTGATAAACAGTTATTTGTTTTAGAACAAATGCCTATGAGATCTTTTCAGGCTTCACATGATTACATGCTCACTTTTGGCCTAGGAAAAACCAAGCGTATAGATTCCCTGATTGTGCATTGGCCTGATAATAATCAGAGTAAATTAATTAATATTCCAGTAGATACATTGATTGCATTATATCAGGAGGAGAGTTATTCGATCCCATTATCAATACCAGATCCGCCTGTACCGGTTTTTCGTGAAATAACACATGAATTTCCTCTGGTATATACTCATGAGGAAAATGAGTTCATCGATTTCCAGCGAGAACCGCTCATACCGCATAAACTTTCCACAGAAGGTCCCCGGATGGCCAGCGGAGATGTGAATGGGGATAAGAAAATAGATTTCTATTTGGGAGGGGCTAAAGAATCACCTGGTAAATTATTTATTCAAACAACAGATGGAAAGTTTACCACTACCAATGAGCAAGTATTTGACCAGCATAAAATTTCTGAAGATGTGGATGCAGTATTCTTTGATATGGAAGGAGACGGAGATCTGGACCTTTATGTGGTAAGCGGCGGAAATGAATATTCCAATCAATCTCCTGCTCTTTTGGACCGGATTTATATGAACGATGGACAAGGCAACTTTTCTTTTGTAAAAAAAAGAATACCCAGCATTTATGCCAGCAGCTCCTGTGTGCGTGTTGGAGATTTTGATGGTGACGGAGATTTGGATCTGTTCGTCGGGACCCGTAGCATTCCCTGGATGTATGGGCAGACCCCTGAGAGTTATTTACTTAAGAACGATGGCCAGGGTTATTTTGTAAATGTTTCTAATGAATACATATCTGATTTGTCAGCACTGGGCATGGTAACTGATGCTGAGTGGCTGGATATTGATAATGATCAAGATCTCGATCTGGTTGTTGTAGGAGAATGGATGCCTATCACTATTTTTAAGAATAATGATTCGTATTTGAAAAATGCCACAAACCAGGCGGGTTTGGATAAAACAAACGGTTGGTGGAATTGTGTTTTTTCAGGAGATATAAATAAAGATGGCATCATCGATCTGGTAGCTGGTAATCTAGGGTACAATACAAAATTGCAGGCATCTCTTCTGCAGCCGGCTACCATCTATATCTCTGATTTTGATAAGGATGGTCTCATAGAACCTGTACTGTGTTACTATCAGAATGAAAAATTATACCCTATGATGCTCAGGTCAGACCTAATTAGCCAGTTAGTTGGTATGAAAGAAAAATACCCAACCCATGCCGATTACGCTGGAAAAGATATTGATCAGATTTTCACCAAGGTACAACTGGATAACGCTGTGGAGAAAAATGTTTTCACTTTTGCGACTTCTGTATTTTACGGCAGTGAAAAAGGAATATTCACAGTGGAGGCATTGCCTGATGAAGCTCAGTATTCACCAGTATATGCTATTGAATCTGACGATTACAATAATGATGGCAATAAAGATCTTTTATTGGGCGGTAATTTCCATGGTATAAGCCAGAAGTTTGGTCGATACGATGCCAGTTATGGTACACTTCTTTATGGCGATAGTGAATTCGAATTTGTACCTGTTTCTTTAGCTGAAAGCGGTCTGTATTTGACGGGACAGGTACGGGATATGATATCTATTCCCTATGGTGAACAGCAATCAGCGATTATTATTCTAAAGAACAATGACAAGATCCAAGTGTACAGTAAAGATGTTCGTTAAATTCAATTATCTTTTTTTAAGAACAGGTCTCATTTGAACAGGATTATTCCAATATTATTTTTAGCCTTATTATTAACCAATGGTTGTGAACATAAGGAAAAAGTGAATCAGGATAGATACAAGCAGATGGTGTCATATCGCAACTTGGGTTTGGCATATATGGAAGAAGAAAGATATTCTGAAGCAGCCAATGAATTTATCATGCTGGTCGAGATCGCACCTAAAGAACCCCTGGGTTATGCTAACCTTGGACTGACCTATATGCGCATGAGCGGCGAACTTGATCAATCTGAAGAATGGCTCCAGAAGGCTTTGAAACTGGCTCCGGATGATCCCGATATTCGTCTTCTGTTGGCCAAAGTACATGAATTAACCAATAGAGAACCGCAGGCCGTAAGTACACTTGAAAATACTCTCAAGAAACACCCTGATCACATTCGGACACTGTATCAGCTGGCATTATATTACACCAAGATGCAGGATTTGCAGATCCGGGAGAGGGCAGCAGACTATTTGACTCAGGTTGTGAACGCCCTACCAGGGAATGTTGCTGCCAGTCTGCGACTGATTGAATTATTGTTACACAGTGAGATGCCTGGTGATGCATTGCAGCAGATGGAGATAATCCAACAGACCTTGCCGAGACTTCCGGATGGTTCCCTTGAGCTATTCCAAAAAACCCTGGAACTGATACGGAATGGAGAGGCCAATAAAGCCTTTACTCCTGTCATTATGCTGCACAATCTGATGAAACCCACATCCATCTACCAGGCTGGAATCAAAGAATTAAGAGGAACAAACGGTCCCGTGGCTGGAGCACCTGTTTATCGCTTTCTTGGTACACAGCTACCCGCGAGGGATAAAACAGTTCAAATTCCAGGTGCGCTAACCTACAAAAATGTTACAGAATCAAGTGGATTCAATGTTATTTCAACGGATGAATCTCCTGACCTAGATGATGAATATGCACCGTTAATAATGGCCCTGGGTGACTACGACTCAGATGGCGACCATGATCTGTTTGTATCTTATTGGTCTGCAGATGAAAATACCAGCCGTCAATATTTGTTCAGTAATAATCAGGGAATTTTTTCCAATCAGGAAGATAAGGTAGGAATTGCCCATGCATCCAGGGATTTTTCTGCGATATTTGCAGATTATGACAATGATGGATATCTGGATTTATTTGTGACCAATGCCCAGGAAAACAGGTTATACCAAAATTCAGGAGAAGATACATTTATCCTGAGGACAACTACTGGAATTGGCAGTGATGCAAACTGTACGGCGGCGGTATTTGTTGACCTGGATCTGGAGGGCGATCTGGATTTATTCCTAGCCACTGATTCCAAGAACCAGCTATACCGCAACAATTCAGACGGTACTTTTATTGAGACGGCGGGAGAGGCTGGTATCAGCGAATCTGGTGTTCCCAGCAGAAATGTTATATACGGGGATTTTGATGATGATGGTGATGTAGATCTGTTTGTATTGAATCAAGATGGGGACAATAGATATTATGATAATTTACGTCAAGGTTACTTTCGCGATATCACGCAAAATACAGGATTGATCACCAGCAGTACGCCTGGCGCTGTGGCTGCCGGGGATTATAATAATGATGGATCTGTAGATTTGTTTATAACCGATCTGGCTGGCAATGACCATGTTTTGTACTATAATCTTGGCGATGGAACTTTTGAATTAGATTCCCTATGGAACAATGTCATAAAAGGTATCCGGAAAATTTATGGACGTGATGCTGCCTTTGTTGATGCTGACAATGATGGGTTTTTAGACTTGTTGATTGCAGGAGGCACGGATGATGAACTGGAGCAAGAAACAGGTTTGCGGTTATTATATAATAATGGTTCTGGATCGTTTCTGGATGCCTCATCTTTGCTTCCTAGTGATCTGGGCTCTATTGACCAGATAGATGCTGCTGATTATGACAACGATGGCGATGATGATATTATCTTGGCCGCCAGCCGCGGTCAAATTCAATTGCTGCGCAACGATGGTGGCAATATAAATAATTTTTTAAATATTCGTTTGGCTGGTTTGCGCACCGGCAGCAGTAAAAATAATTATTTTGGGATTGGCGCCAAGGTAGAAGTCAAGGCAGGAGACTTATATCAAGTACGTTACATGGACCAACCCACAGCACATTTCGGTTTAGGCAATCGGGACGGTGCCGACGTTGTACGAATCTTGTGGAGCAATGGTGTACCGCAGAACCGCTTCAAGCCGGAACGAAACCAGACCATTGTGGAAACCCAATTTTTGAAAGGATCCTGCCCCTATTTATTTGCCTGGAATGGCTCTGAATATGATTTTGTTACAGACGTACTCTGGCCCAGCGCACTTGGTATGCCGCTAGGGATCATGGCTGGTGAACCTTTGTACGCGTTCCCCAATTCAACTGACGAATATATCAGGGTTCCCGGGAACAGCCTGGAATTAAAAGATGGTGGATATTTATTACAGTTCACAACAGAATTGTGGGAGACACCATATCTGGATAAAATAGAATTACTTGTTGTAGATCATCCGGAGAATGTGAACGTATTCATTAATGAAACGTTTATTCCACCGCCATTCCCGCCGTTTCGTATTTATAATTTTAAAGATAGGCAGTTACCCGTTGCCGCGGAAGATGGACAAGGCAATGATGTACTGGATAAAATAATTGGCCAGGATAAAGAATATATTTCCAATCTGGTCCCAGATATGTACCAAGGTGTGACCGAACTCCACGACCTTATACTGGTTTTTGATGATTTAAGTGGTGCCGACTCACTTTTTCTATTTCTTCAGGGATGGTTGTTTCCTACGGATGCCAGTATCAATGTGAATATCTCACAATCCAGCAAACATCGATCAATATTCCCCTACCTGCAGGTCCGGGATACAAATGAGAACTGGACCACAGTGGTAGAGAGCATGGGTTTTCCAAAAGGGAAGAATAAAACTATGGTATTAGACCTGACGGATAAATTCATTTCCGATGATTACCGTCTTCGCATCCGTACTAATATGCAGATTTACTGGGATCATATATTTATATCCAATAGTGGTTCAGGACACCCGATACAGACAATATCTTTAAAACCAGCTTCGGCGGACCTGCACTATCGTGGTTTTTCCCAAATTAACCGTAGGAATTTCAGCAGCCCCCATATTCCAGATTATTATTCTGTAACTACTGGACAGAAGTGGCGTGACCTTACTGGTGATTATACCAAATATGGTGATGTTTTGCCACTTTTGCTTGAATCTGACAGTAAATATGTCATTATGAATTCGGGTGACGAAATAACACTTCAGTTTGATGCATCTACGTTGCCGAACGTACAATCTGGCTGGAGTCGGGATTTTATGTTTTACAATGACGGTTGGTTGAAAGACGGCGATTTGAATACAGCCCGTGGGCAGACAGTGACACCGCTGCCATTTCATGGTATGGTATCTTATCCAGTTGGAGCGGAGCAGGATGGTTACCCTGATGATGAGGACCATGCTGCCTATAGAAAACGTTATAACACCAGAATTGTAACCACTGAATCGTTTAAACAATCCCTTCGTAAATCAAATAAATAAATGAATGAACTGTAATAAATACCACCGTACCTGTCCGTATGTTACCTTATCAGTTGTTATTATGCTGGTATATGGCTGCGGTAAATCCAGTGTCGACCAATATTTATTTCAGAAACTTCCATCGAAGGAAACAGGAATTACTTTTGAAAATGCTCTTGAAGAGGAGGAATTATTCAACAGCATCAACTATCTCTATTTCTACGATGGTGGGGGTGTAGCAGTCGGAGATATCAACAATGATGGACTCCCTGATATTTTTTTTACTGCAAACATGGTTTCCAATCACCTGTATCTGAACAAAGGTGATTTTCAATTTGAAGAAATTACCAAAACGGCAGGTGTTGTTGGTGGTATTCGAGGCTGGACCACTGGAGCAACAATGGCAGATGTGAATGGGGATGGATTCCTGGACATCTATGTTTGCCAATCCAATTATTTGGATAAAGAAAGTCCTAACCTGTTATTTATCAATAATGGGAATCAGACGTTTACAGAGAGCGCTGCTGATTTTGGTCTTGATTTTAAAGGATTATCCAGACAGGCAGCTTTTTTTGACTATGATCTTGACAATGACCTGGATATGTATCTATTGAATCACTCTATCCATTCCAAAGGCACCTATGGCGATATTGAATTGCGAAATAAAAAAGATTACCAAGCTGGTGATAAATTGTACAGAAATGAAAACGGTTATTTTATAGATGCCACCGAGGAATCCGGGATTTATGAAAGTATACTTGGCTACGGGCTGGGTGTAGCCGTAGGCGATATCAACTGGGATGGTTATGCAGACATCTATATCTCAAACGATTTTCACGAAGATGATTATTTGTATTATAACAATGGTAATGGGACGTTTACAGAAGCATTAAGATCATCGGTCGGACATATCAGCAGTGCATCTATGGGCAACGACTTGGCAGATGTTAATAACGATGGTTTGTTGGATGTGGTGGTTGCTGATATGATGCCTGAACGGGAAGATATTCGGAAGTCATCCGTATTTGCTGATCCGTATAATATCAAAAATATCAAATTACGGTACGGATATTATCATCAATATCGCCGCAATATGTTGCTACTCAACAGGGGCCTTGCACTCCGCCCAATCGCTAAATCAAGTACCAATTTTAATCTTTTTAGTGAAATTGGCCAAATGGCTGGTATTCATGCCACAGATTGGAGCTGGTCGACACTCCTGGTAGACGTGGATAATGATGGGTACAAAGATCTATTTGTCAGCAATGGCATCTATCGTCGGCCCAACGACTTGGATTATCTGGAGTATATAAAGAGCAATGAAATCCAGTTGGATATAGGTTCTAGAACTTCACAAACCAATCCTACACCTATAGATATTGAGAAACTTGCTGAAATTGTTGAGCGCATGCCTTCCGTCCCCTTATCCAATTATATTTTACAGTCTCAGGCTGACCTGACCTTTAAAAACCGTGCTAAGGATTGGGGTATGCATGAGCTAGGATTTTCCAGCGGTGCAGCCTATGCAGATTTAAACAATGATGGCGGAATGGATCTTGTTGTAAATAATACTAACTCTACTGCCTCGATCTATAAAAATTTGCTTTACAAATCCAATGAAAATCTTTCGAGTGGAAATAAATATCTGAAAGTAAAATTGCGGGGCAAAGCTCCTAATACATTTGGAATTGGAGCCAAGGTACTGGTTTATTCCGGTAATAAATTATTTTTCCAGGAGCTAAATCTTACAAGAGGATTTCAATCTTCAATGGAACCTGTGATGAACTTTGGTCTGGGGAATATTGATAACATTGATTCGCTACAGGTCATATGGCCAACAGGGGAATATCAGTTATTATCAAAAGTAAACATCAATCAAAGCATTACGCTTAATCAAGGCGAAGCAGAAAATCATTATTTATATGAGAAAAGAGTGAATGATACCACACTATTTCAGGACGTCTCTGATCAGATTGAAATTGAATATAAGCATCAGGAAAACACGTTTCTGGAATTTAATCGTGAACCATTTATTCCACATTTCATTTCTATGGAAGGGCCGGCCTGTGATGCGGCGGACATAAATAACGATGGTTTATCTGATTTATTCCTCGGTGGTGGAAAACATCAGCCTGCCGGAATTTATCTACAGAATGATGAGGGGAATTTTATTGCTGTTCCTGATTCAGTATTTATACGAGATAGTCGAAGTGAAGGAGTGGATGCTGCCTTTTTTCATGCTGATAAAGATCAGTTTATCGATCTTTATGTCGCTAATGGTGGGAATGAATATTTTGCCAAAATGGCGCCTTTAAAGGATTGCCTGTACTTTGGATCAGGCAATGGCTATTTTAGAAAGGATGTATCCGCTTTACCGGAAATTTATGCCAACAGCGCCTGTGTTAAACCAGTTGATATTGATCAGGATGGGGATATTGATTTATTTGTTGGTAGTCGCTCCGTGCCTCGGGAATATGGTACCATACCACAAAGTTATCTGCTGCTCAATGATGGAAATGGCAACTTCACCGATGAAACTCTGGCACGGGCCCCGGCTTTATCCAGTTGCGGTATGGTTACAGATGCGGTCTGGGTTGATTTAAACAGCGATTCTTACAAGGACCTTGTAATGGTGGGTGAGTGGATGCCTATCCGAATATTCTACAACTTTGCTGGTGAATTAATGGAAGTCACAGAAAAATATGGCCTGGAGAATACGCAAGGATGGTGGAATACAGTATCTGCTGAAGACTTAAATAAAGACGGGTTGATAGACCTTGTTGTTGGTAATTTGGGTTTGAACTCCTTTCTGAAAGCTTCAGAAGAAAAACCCATTCAACTATTTATTAATGATTTTTCAGGAAATAATAAACTGGAACAGATACTGTCTTATTATCATGGATCAAATTATTATCCCTTAGGATCCCGGGATCAGTTTGTGGAAAATATTCCTTCTTTACAAACAAAGTTTCCTAAATATGCTGATTTTGCTGGCAAATCAATTGAAGATATTTTCAACCTGGATCAGCTAAAGGCTGCCAAAATTAAAAAAGCAGCGGTATTTACCTCAATTATATTGCTTAATAATGGTGATGAAACATTTACTCGAGAAATTCTTCCAATGGAGGCTCAATACTCTCCAGTATATACAATTTTAATCGATGATTTTGATCAAAATGGATCACAAGATCTGCTCCTGGGTGGTAATTTCAGTGGCGTACCAGCAGATTTGGGCCGGTATGATGCCAGCTTCGGAAGTTTATTACTTGGCGATGGTAGTGGATCATTTATGCCCGTAAGACTGCAGCAGAGCGGCCTTGTGGCCACTGGGGAGGTTCGCAAGTTCAAGATAGTACATAATGCTTCTGACCGCAGACTGATTGTGGCTGCGCGGAATAATGATACAATTTTGACATTTCAATTAAACAAGTAAGATGTAAAATGGGATATTTGTATAGAATTCTTAATATTTTTATGGGTGATTTCAATAAAAAGGAACAAAGATGAACCCCGATTTTAGCTTACATACTGTTGACTCACTGATTATTGGCGTTTATGTAATATTTGTAGTTTGGCTGGGGATCAGACTAGGGAAAAAACACGATACAGCAGAGGATTATTTCCTGGCTGGACGTTCCATGATCTGGCCGTTCATCGGTATGTCATTATTTGCTTCGAATATTTCCAGTACAACTTTGATCGGTTTGGCTGGCGATGCTTATAGTACAGGTATTTCTGTTTTCAACTATGAGTGGTTTGCATCTGTTATTTTGGTGTTCTTTGTCATATTTATTCTGCCTTTTGTTTTAAAGTCTCAAGTGTATACCATTCCTGAATATCTTGAACGCCGCTATGATGGACGAGCAAGAACGTATTTTTCAATCCTGAATTTATTTTTAAATATTATCGTTGATACGGCAGCAAGTTTATATGTGGGCGGATTGATACTGAAACTCATCTTCCCGGGAGTTCCCATGTGGCAGACCATTGGAGCCCTGGCAGTGATTGCAGGTGTTTATACTATTGCAGGTGGCCTGGCTGCTGTTATTTATACGGATGCCATTCAGACAGTTATGCTGTTGATTGGTTCTATTGTCATTTCAATATCTGCTTTTTTAAAGGTTGGAGGTTGGAACGCTATTATCACTCAAGTTTCACCAGACATGCTTAGTCTTATCCGCCCTCTGGGTGACCCTGGTGTTCCGTGGCTAGGGTTGTTTACAGGCTTACCCCTTTTAGGAGTGTATTTTTGGTGCAATAATCAATTTATGGTTCAGCGTGTTTTGAGTGCCAAAAATCTATGGCACGGACGTATGGGGAGCCTATTTGCTGCCCTACTAAAGCTGCCAGTTCTGTTTATCATGGTGCTGCCCGGGACTGCGGCAATTTTGCTGTATCCTGAACTGGAACGTGCTGACCTTGTTTATCCTACACTGATGTTTGATTTATTGCCCACTGGATTGTTGGGGCTGGTCATGGCTGGTTTTATCGCTGCATTGATGTCGCAAATAGATTCCACATTAAACTCTGCGTCCACATTGGTCACGGTAGATTTCGTTGCCAAAGCGAGACCAGACCTTTCACAGCACAGATTGATGGTTGTAGGGCGCTGGGTTACCCTTATCTTCATGGTGCTGGCTGCGCTCTGGGCGCCCCAGATTGATAAAGTTGGCTCTATATGGAAATATCTGCAAAGTGTATTATCCTATACCGTTCCTCCGGTTGTAGCCATGTTTTTAATTGGCACATTCTGGAAGCGGGCCAATGCCCATGGTGCCTTTTTATCCATTGTTGTAGGCGTACTGCTAGCAGTTGTTTTCTTTTATATAAACGAAATTACCGGAATTATTAATATTCATTTTTTATACATAGCTCCTATATTATTTGTAGTTTGTTCAACTCTACTTGTTGTTGGAAGCCTTATGACTCCACTACCCGATGAAAAACAGGTAAGCCAATTAACTTGGAGTAAGGCATTTTACCATTCAGAAACCACAGAACTGCAACTATTACCTTGGTATAAAAATTATCGTATACTTTCCACTGTATTGATGGTGATAACTTTCGCCCTGGTTGGAATGTTTTGGTAATGCCTGCGCATAGGGGTTTATTTTATTGAATGAGTGTTAAATATATTTTAGCCCTTGATCAGGGCACCACAAGTTCCAGGGCAATCCTGTTTGACCAGACAGGTGGGATCAGGGCATTAGTACAGAAAGAATTCCAGCAGATTTTTCCCCAGGCCGGCTGGGTGGAACATGATCCAGTGGAAATATGGTCATCACAGTTGCAGGTAGCAATTGAAGTTATTAACGGTGTTGAAAAAAGGGATATTGCTGCAATCGGTATCACAAATCAACGGGAAACAACTGTGGTGTGGGATAGAACCACTGGGAAGCCCGTTTACAATGCCATCGTCTGGCAGGATCGGCGTACTGCCGATACAACGGTTCGGTTAAAAAAAGAGAGATTGGAGCCGGTTTTCCAGTCAAAAACTGGGCTGGTCTTAGACCCATATTTTTCTGGTACAAAAATCAAATGGATCCTGGAAAACATAGAAGGAGCCCGGAAAAAAGCCGACCAGGGTAAACTGGCCTTTGGCACTATCGATTCCTGGCTCGTATGGAACCTTACCGGCGGACGACATCATATCACAGATGTTACCAATGCTTCCAGGACCCTGCTATATAATATCCATGAAATGGACTGGGATAACGAACTATTAGATATCCTCAACATTCCAAGATCAATCCTGCCTGAAGTGCACCCCAGTAGTGCAGTTTATGGATCAACTGTAAGCAACTTACTTGGTTCTGAAATACCAATCAGCGGAATCGCCGGTGATCAACAGGCTGCTCTTTTTGGACAGAACTGCGTTGAGCCAGGTATGGTTAAGAATACATATGGCACAGGGTGTTTCATGCTTATGAATACTGGTGGAAAACCAGTGAAATCAGAGCATAATCTTCTTACAACCATAGCCTGGCAGTTGAATGGCAATGTGGAATTTGCATTGGAGGGAAGTGTATTTATTGGTGGAGCAGTTGTGCAATGGCTGCGGGATGGCCTGGGAATCATTGAATCTTCAGCCGAGGTTGAATCAGTAGCTTCTCTGGTGGATGAAGCGGATGGTGTATACCTGGTGCCTGCCTTTTCAGGATTGGGCGCACCGCACTGGGACCCTCATGCACGAGGTACGATTGTAGGTATGACCCGGGGCACAACTCACGCACACATTGCCCGTGCTGCACTTGAAGCCATTGCCTATCAGAGTTTTGATCTGTTAAAAGCCATGGAAGCTGACTCTCGGATCCAGTTGAGTCAATTACGAGTAGACGGTGGTGCGTCCGTTAATAATCTACTTATGCAGTTCCAGGCAGATTTACTTGGGGTACCGATCATTAGACC
>Ga0066850_10001009_pt1 | contig 14944 bp, 7 predicted proteins | sample ETNtaG_4_FD_67282 | JGI IMG/M metagenome (GOLD analysis project Ga0066850, IMG submission 67282) | Marine microbial and viral communities from oxygen minimum zone, Eastern Pacific Ocean - ETNP201406SV67 | ecosystem: Environmental > Aquatic > Marine > Oceanic | place: Pacific Ocean: Eastern... | reverse complement strand
CGCGAAGGTCGACCATCATCTTGCCTTTTCTTTGAGTTAGATTCTTAACATGAGAGGTATTAACATGAATGTCTACATAATGGTCACCGATATAGGCTTGAAGATCATCAAAATAGAGCCCACCATGATCATCGTTGCTTTTTTGATAATAGCCAATGCCAATCTGCACATATTTTGTTCCAGCGGGAACTCTGTGTTCCGCATTTAACGCTATCCATTTGTCAGCAGGTCGATCCACATCCATATCCTCAGAGAAACTTCCTGCATAGCTTCCCCAGTTTGCATCAAAGGTTTTGATGAATAGAAATGCTCTATTTGCTCCGCGGATCCTATCTTCATTGTAGGTCATGGACATTCCATTAATAACTATTAATTTTCCTTCGGGAACATCTTCAAAGGTTTGAAATACACTGGATTCATTTTCTTGACCGTTATACTGGCCCCATAGCTTAAAGCCATGGCTCCCCCAGTAGGATGGGTATTTTCTTGAAGAGCCATACATTGTAGCTCCTTCTTCTTCATAATCAAAACTACTATAGCCGTCTGGATATACTTGCCATTTAGCTTTGCAGTCATCGGTTACGCAATCAAATCCTGAATTTTCAAGAACATTTCCTTGATAGGTTTGTGCGGGTAGATATGAAACAAATAGTAGTAAAAATAACGATAACGATTTTTTCATAAAGATTTCTCCTTAAACGATTAATTTAAATTTTTTACAAATAATGTAGAAAATTGTTGCGTGTTATTAGCGATCGAAAGTATCGAAAAATTGCCCAAATTAAAAGTAAAAAAACTAATAGATAAACGCTATGGATATATGGGATATATCTCCAAAAACACCGAAAGTTCTTAAAGAATAATCAAGGCGCATATCAAATCCTCCAGCATAAAATGTGGTCCCTGCTCCAAATGTTAGCCCTTCCTCGCTTGACCTGTTTCCAATGCCTCTGTATCCAAGCTGGAAATGAGATTTATTATAAATGATAAATTCAAATCCTAGATTCATTGTTTCAACGTCATCGCTCGGGATAAAGGAATCCAGTGCAACAGTACCGCTAAAATTATCCACATCAAGCAATTTAATCGCCGTTCCCACTCTGAAGAAAAGCGGTAAAGGCCAAGGATCTGTTTTAAGTTTTGCAACCAGTGATTCGTTATGTCCTAAATTATCTGGATCGATATCAATTTTTTTATAAAGATCTTTTCCATCCATTGTCATATCAGTGCCAAAATTAGATATGGACATTCCTATGCGAACCTTTTCTGCCTCAGTTTTATATAATAACCCTAAGTCGGCTGCGAAGGAAGATGCCGAAGTATGGTGAATTCGTTGAGAGATATATTTGCCTGTTCCTCCAAAGGAAAAACGATTGGACAGCTTTCCTCCATATGATAATCCTAATGTATAATCAATTGCGCTCCAATATTGTCCGGTGCCATGCTGATCATCTAACGTAGTAATCTCTTCTTGGCCATAATCCAGCTGCAATAAATAGACCCCGATACTTCTGCCTTGTTTCATTTGAAATACTGAAGAGAGAAAATTCAGATTACTACCCACTAACCAGTTGGCTTTAGATATTAAGGTTTCTGAACGTTTTATTTCAGCCATAGCACCTGGATTCCAATACAGAACAGAGGCGTCACCACCAACAGCAGAAAATGCACCGCCCATTCCAATTGCTCGGGATCCAACACCAACACCTAAAAATGATGCCGCAGAGCTCCCCACTTTTGATTGCGCAAAGATAACAGAGAAAAGAGTCAAAATAGTAACGGCAATATTTCTCATTTGATCACCGCTAATTTACCTGAAGTCTTGCCGCCGCTTTTGGATTCAACAATATAATAATATACCCCGAATGCGATATCCAAATTCTCCTTGGTCTTAAGGTCCCAAGCCACTGTTCCATTAAAAAGATCCCCTGAATGATTCAGGGTTCTAATATGCTGCCCTCTGGATGAGAAAATATGCACGATTCCATCGGATGGTAGATTTTGAAATTCAATTTTTCTACTTCCACGACCACTAGTAATCCCAGGAGGAAGCGGAGATTCAAACCGATGCCCCACTACATATGGATTGGGAACGACCCGGACGTTTTTCATTTCTGTCACCACCTTTGGCATATCGATTTCAGGCTGAGGAGCTGTGAAAGTGAAGGTATCACTACTCCTAAATGGTTTAGAAAAGTCTATAAATAACGTATCTCCATTACCATATTCGATCTCTTTAGATGGGCTTTGAGATTGGCGATTGGTAAATGTCACATTCCACGTGTAACGATCAATACCGGTGGAATCCTTATCATAAAAATAGATATAATCCCCAGCGTTGATTTTACCTGATGGCCCTAATGGATAATCAAACAGATAAAAAGGAACTTCAATATTATCGGTGAGGTTCATGACTTTGAAGTTTGTTTTAGTTCCAGGAGATAAGTTGTTCAAGGAAGTATAAGACCGCCCAAAATCCTTTTGATCTGAAAAGACAACCGCATATTTATTGGGAACGCGAATTGCTGTTAGGTCTACTATACCATCAAAATTGATATCGAGATCCGTAGCGCTAACGATAAAGAAATGGGTGGATTCTCCATCATTAGTCTTCCAATTATTCTGATCCTCAGTGGTCCACCAATAGGTGTTCTTTTCTGAGGAAGTGATAAACCAATCATTATCAAAGGAGATCGATAGTCCATCAAAAATATCGGTATCTTTTCTTTCGGTGATATATGGCAATTTTTCAGCATCGTTCCATACGGACTCTTGCATATAGGGGTTGGAGAAAATTGGATAATAATTAAATATGATTGTATGGTCATCTGATCCAAATGATCCGCTTGAACTTCCTCTGATGCGTCCCAGCTGATAATTAATGGTGTAATCGGATGGCGGGATCATGTTTCCAATGCTATTTTTTACCACCACAGAACCCTCAATGATATTTTTATAATTTAGCTGGACAGCAAATGTATCATTGGGTGTGAAAATTTCTGAAATCTCTTCAAGGCTTCTAACATTGTATAGTGTTGTAACAGGCATATATTCATCATTATCGAGATAATCAAAATTTGGTTCACCAGGATCGGGAATTCCATTTCCTTCGGTTCCATTATCATCATTAGTTCCAGCTATTCCATCACTTCCTACATCGTCTTGCATCGGATCCCAATCTTTATCATTATCAATTCCATCGGTAGATGTATCCTTAAATTCAATTTGATAGCGATGACCTGTTAACGCCTTTTGATCTACAACATTAACCTTCAGCAAACCCGTTCCAGGGCCAACATGAATAACATTAATCGTATCATTTAAAGTATATCCTGCAGTAGTAGATGAAGGGATTACATATGCGGTATTTTGATCGGTTACAATCTCCCCGGTTGGCAGAACTGAAATGAATTTTGAGTTTTCAGAGGGGAAGATATCTTTTTCTTCATCCCCGTGATCATAAGCAACTAGAGCATAATAGTAGGTTCTGCCGTTTTGTACCTCAGTATCAACAAAAGAGTGTACAAGTCCCGTATCGTCTCCTAAGTAAAACGTATATCCCTTGGTATCCTGAAAAAGATTTTTTGATGGATAGAAATATCCATCAATCTCATCGTTTTTATCGTATTGAGCCAATGTGGAATAGCCTTGTATTAATCCATTGGCATCAGTGATATTCCTGACATCATTAAAGTTGGGGTCGGTAGCTCTGTAGATTTTATATCCTTGAAAATCTTTTTCTTTTGTCACCGGGTCAAGGCTTTCTTCGGCCACCCTATCCCAATAAAGCGTAACCTGATCATCTCCAGCTACTGCGGTAAGGGTAGGTTTTTTAGGAGGAGGAGGGAAGCGATAATTGCTATTGTAAATGTCCTGAACAGTCTTTTTATTATTGATCAGATCTTTAAGGTCATTACCATAGACAAGGGCGATTGAAAAACGTTCTGTTTGTCCTGCTCTTAAAGGAAAATATCCAGAACCATAAATAAAATCACCATCTTCTCCGGCAATAGGTTGCCCATCTGAAATAGATGATGGAACATCAAAATACCCTGGCTTTAATTGCTCCCATAGCTCTTCATCTTCTTTGGCGGGGTAAAGGTTTGCAGGTGAAAAGTAGTTAAAACTTGTCAATCCGATTTGATCTGATTCATCTACATCAGTTTGATCAAAATTAGGCTCACCTGCAGTCGGCTGCCCATCAAGTTCTCCATAATCCCCTGTCTCAGGAATACCATCTGCGCCAAGATCATCATATAAGGGATTCCAGTCTTGATCATTATCGATTCCATCATCTCTTTTTTCATCGATCAGATTATTTGCAATACCATACTCTGTGATATAGTCTATGTAGGCTTTGGGGTTAATAGTATCAAATAAAACCGTACCATCCGGCTCAACCCTTCTTTGGTTGTAATGCAAAAAGTAATTTTCATCAATCAATCCATCAAAATCATTATCAACACCGTCAAATGCGTTTCCATTTGTTAATTCTTTCCCATTTTCATCCAATACGATATTGCCTTCTGCTAGAAATGTTTTCCCGGGATAAATAGTTTTCTTGAGACCTCTGGTTGCAACCATTACACTATCCTGATTTGGGATGATAAACTTTGTTCGATTAAATTGATCATCGATAAGAATAATTTGATCACCAGCCTGGATCAAAGTTGAATCAAAACTCGATTGCTGGAATAAAGGAGCTGAAGCATCTCCAGCTAGATCGTAATCCCCATCATTATCAATTCCATCGTAGCTGTTTCCTGGGCTTTCAAGAAATGCGTAACCAACCATTCCCACATCCCCAACCCATCGAGGATTTCTATCCACATTGTTTCCATAGTCTCCCGTATAGGTAATATCATTTTGAACATCAAAGAAGGACCAGTCATCATCATATTCTTGAGGCCTGTCATCCGATCCGGTTACCCCTACATACGTTCCAACCAGCATTCCAAATACTACATTGGTATAATCGACTGTGCTGGTGTTGGTAACTTCATAAACCCAAAAGAGGACATCTTGTGCTAAAAACTGCTGCCATTGCATTCCTCTTACCTTGACCTCTAGACCAAGTCCATTTCTAGTCGCGTTTGTCGAATCTGGTTTAAATGCCACATTCCATTTATTATATTGGGGGTAATTGAATTCTTCATCATTATTATCATCCATTACAAAGAAACTTTCTTGCTGGATATTCTGAATGTCTTTTCCAAAATAGCCGTTCCAGGATCCTCTCCAACCAGGATCATTCCCATCATTTAGTTTATTTGGCCAATATTGTGGCCAAGTATTTGCATTAGTGCTGATCGCTACGCTTTCTTGGTTTTCATTAAAGTAGCCAGATTGAGGTTCAAATCCCCAAGATTTTCCTCCAGGTGACTCTTCAAAACCAGTAGAGGTTGGTCGATTAGCGGGAGAGATAACGACAGACCGAAATGTTACAGGATTGCCAGAGGTATCTAGTGTTGTGATTTCAGCTCCAACCATTGGCGAAACATCTCCAATATAACCATTGTTATCGTTCAGCCAAGCTCCCCTAGGTCCTTTATTAGATGGCTGTCCCACAACACCCCAATTTCCAAAAACGGTCCTGACCAAGTTTCCATTATGAATTCCAGTACGCCTGAATTGCCTCCCAGAAGATTCTTGGGCAATGCAGTAACCAAGCATTAATGCAATGATGAGAACCCTATGCTTAAAAGACATAACTGAATCCAATTTCTATTCTTCTGGGGTTAGAATAAAAAGTTTCATTTCTGAACCAATTAGCAATCGAATTTATGGGTTCACCTGTATTTTGACTTTCTGCTATTTTTTTCCATCGCGTATAATCAGCTGATCCAGAATCATCATACACTTTGTATTGATTTAATGTGTCAAAAATATTTTTTGCTCTAATAAAAAAGGTTACACCTTCTTTAAGTATAAAATAACCTTTGGCATCTACATTCCAAGTCATTGGTTTTTTTCCTGAATTTAAAACAAAAGAGGATATATCCTCTGTGCTCAGCGGGGTGTAGGGTAGACCCGAACCTAATTGGTAGATACCAGAAAGTCCCCATTGTTTAGTATCATATGCTAAAGAAAGATTAACGGTATTTCTCTGGTCCCAGTCCAATGGTATCATTTGTACCTCGGGTAGCGATCCACCCGCTATTGCATTCCTAGCTTGTTGCGGATCTGATGCGGATCCCCGTGCTATTTGAAATGTATAATCAAGGTTTCCTGAGAAACCGTTGGTTTCTCTTAGATTTAAGGATAGAACCAAACCTCTGATATATGCGAAGTCGGAATTTTCAAGTTTATTATATGATGCAGACCCTCCAAATAATGTGATTTCCTTAGACCTTGTGCCGGCCAGGTCTCTTATATCTCTAAAATATGCAGTTATATTCAAGGCCATGTTATAAGCTATTTGTTGCTGCAGCCCAAGCTCCCCTTGAATGGTTTTTTCAGGTCTTAGATCTGCGTTTCCTATCACACCAATATTACCCGTTCCTTGTCCTAGGTCGAAATCAGGGTTCATATACAGCATTTCAAATCTTGGGACCTGAAAAAAATGTCCATAAGAAAAATGAATTACACCAGTTGTAGAAAAAGGAAAAGATGCACCAAGCCTAGGACTGACTTTCCATTTTGGTTGTGTCTTACTAAACCAATAATTAACTCTGTCTTGAATAGAAACAGATGTTTCACCTACATCCCAAAAACCATTTTCATTGGTGTCATTATAAATATTTTTAGGTTTTATGGGGTTATATATTGATGGGTCAGATGGGTCACTAAGGACTTTACCATTGGGATCAAAATAGTCAACCCTGACACCCAAATTAATGATCAATTCATTGAATTCCATCTTATCTTGAATGTACGCACTCATTTCAAAGGGCTTGAATGAGTAAGAGCTGGAATATATAGTTGAATCAGGGAAACGCTGTGGAGTAATTAAAAAAGGGTTATCGACAAGCTCATTGAAACTAGCTTTTGAATCTGGAGGCCTTAGCTGATAATCATCATAGGATAGATCATGATATCTCAACTCTAATCCAGCCTTTATCTTATTCTGTTTATTCCATTGTGATGTTAGGTCTGATTTGATAGTGGTCGTTCCTGTAGATCTGGAGAATACAGATAGGTTCGTTCCACCGGTCAAAAAGCTATACGGTTGTGAATTTAAAAGCTTAGGGTGTACATATTTATCCCATTGGTTTTTTTCGTAGGTGCGATGGTCATAGGATTTATTAAAATTTGTAAATCCAATCGTAACAAAAGTGTTGGTTGAAACACTATGATTGAGCTGTAATAAATGCGTGATACCTGACCGAAAGCGGTTCAAGTTACCATCGGGATTATACCTATACATTCTATCATAATCTTGATAGCGTACATTATCATTGATTAGTGAATATTTTAATTTTGTAAGAGGGGCCATGTTATAGATTAGTTTACCTTGAATATAGGTTTTTTCATTCCAATCCATGGGGACGAACTCATTATCTCCTTTGCCGGGATTTAAAGTGTCCCCATTTACAATTTCCAATCTATGAATGTTGAAATTATCGCTCTGATCAAAATAGGAAATATTCTCTGGGTTAAAGCGTCTTTGTCCTTGATATACACCTTGATAATAAATATTTCTAGCTGTGATATTATAAAAAAGCTTATCTCTAATTATTGGACCTTCCACATTTAATTCCAGATTGCGTGTTGAGACAGGATTAAAACTCTTAACATTTGGGAAAAGACTGCTTTTATTGGATAAAAAGTCTCCCCCGTAGAGCGTTGCATTACCGCGGAAATCATTAGAACCATCTTTGGTAACAATATTCACTATTCCACTCATCGCTTGACCGTACTCTGCATTGAAAGCACCCGAAATAACCTGCATTTCAGCAATGGTGTTGGTATTTACATCTATAATTGCACCCCCATCAAAGACATCTGTCATCGGAACACCATCTACCCAATATGCAACTTCCCCTGAACGCCCACCTCTTAAGTGCCCCTGGACAAACCCGGCTTGTAGTTCCAAAATTTCTGACACTTCAGTAACGGGAAGATTACTAATCATATCTGAATTGATGATAGCAGTGGAAGCGGTCAAATCTTTAGTGATCAAAGGTCGAGTAGCGATGACATTTACCTCCTCAGCTGATATGACATCTTGAATCAGCTTAGCATCAATTGTGGTGGTTAGATCTGATTGAATAATTACATTTGAGATATTTGTTTTAGCATAGCCAATCATCAGCACATGAATTTTGTATTTACCTGGCGGCACCTTGATGATTGTGTAATTACCTTCAAGGTCAGTTGCTGCACCTAGCTCTGTGCCTACAATAATCACATTGCAACCAATCAATGGTTCCCCAGTTTCCTTATCAGTGATTCTTCCCTTTAAGGTGCCAGTGATACCAGCGGCTTGAAGAGTAGTGCAAAGCGTGAAGTAAAGAAATAATTTTAATCTAATTTTTATCATCAATTATTGGGTAGGGGAAAAGTGAATAGCCTGGCCACCACCTGGCTTAAGATCAAGAACCAGCTCATCCGAATGCTTAAAATTACCCTGATGAATTTCAAGCTCTTCAGGTTTATCTAGCCATCCCCCATTTTCTGGATCCCTATATATTCTTGCATTATAATTTTTACCCTTATCTAGAAAAGATAATGGAATACTAACTTTCCTTCCCTTTTCATTTGTGATGCTACCTAAGAACCAATCTGCACTATTTTTATCCTTACGAACAACGGTAATGAATTGACCAATTTCACCATTTAATACTAAGCTTTCAGACCAATCAGTAGGAACATCAAGAATAAATTGAAAACCTGGGTGTCCTTCATAATGCTTTGGAAGATCAGCAGCCATTTGAACTGGTGCATAAATGACAACGTATAGCGCAAGCTCTTTTGCTATGGTGCTCGGTATTTTATGATTAGTATTTATCTTTTTATTCTCAGGTGAGAAATAGCGATAATTTGTCAGCTTAAATATTCCAGGTGTGTAGTCCATTGGGCTGGATAGTAGTCTGGTAAAAGGTAAAATAGTTGTGTGGTTTGGTTTATTATTGTCTTTTGTGGACATAAAGCCATTGAACTCTTGACCTTTTGCACCTTCTCGAGAAAGCATATTTGGGAATGTTCTTCTCAGTCCAGTATCTTTTATTGGCTCATGAACAACTAGCCCTACTTGATACTTTGCTGCGGTCTCTAATACTTTTCTGAAATGCTCAACCATGTATTGTCCATGATGCCATTCCCTATGAACCTTACCATTTTTTCCTATGCGTTTGATATTTTGACTTCCATCATTCACGTACCCTGTCTTGACAACTCTAATGCCATTTGTATTACAATATTCAAATGCTTTTTCAAGTTGATTTTCATAGTTTGAGATTTGCGTTCCGGTTTCATGGTGACCAACTAAGCTAATCCCCTTCTTTTTTGCGTAAGAGAAAATTTTCTTAGCATCAAATTCAGGGTGCGTTTTATAAAAGCTGAACTTTTCACCATCTCCAGTACAACACCAATTTTCATCCCATCCTAAATTCCAACCTTCTACCAATAATCCATCAAAATTATATTTTGATCCAAAGTCTATATAATCCATAACGCGTTCAGTCTTTGCACCATGATGTGGTCCCGATCCCCAAGTTGACTGATTAGTCCCTATCATTTCCCACCAAAGGCCAATGTACTTCCCAGGTTTAATCCATTTTGTGTCTTTTAATTTATTTGGTTCATTAAGATTAAGGGTAAGGGTTGACATTGGTAGCTCTGAAGCTTTATTAGCAATTAATACCGTTCGCCATGGTGTTTGAAGATCGGAGTCTACATAAACCTTTACGCCACTAGACCAGGGAATAAGGTCGCATTCAAGGTTTTTTGTTCCGTTAACTTTCAAGGTCATGCTAGAATAATCAGTTAGATTGGCCTCATGAATTGCAAATGTTATTCCATCAGAACGCTCAACTGTAAATGGGGTTTGCACCGCTTCAGGTCCTTTGCGTGGACCTCCTAGATTCTCCACTATCTGTGAGTATTTATCTCTTGAGATTTCACTGATCAAAGTATTTGCATAAAGAAATTCATATCGCCTATAAGCATATGCAGGGATCCACCAAGATGGTGAATCTTCCTCTAAATTAAATTCAGTAAGCTCATCAATTATTTCATATTCAGCATTATCCTTTTGAGGAATCTCATATCGAAAACCAATCCCATCATTGAAGACTCTAAAGCGTACCCCTATCACCCTATCTTGCTCAGAAACAAGCTGAAGAAAAAGTTCATTATGATGATCTAATATGACTTCTTGCTCACCCCAGATCTGTTTCCACTGTGATCGCGCCCTACTTCGCTTGGCGTTTTTTATATTCAGATTCGAATCAAAAGAAAATTCATTGGTGATCAACCCTAATTTCGACAAGCTAACAATCTGCGTTGCGCCCTTTTTGATAGTATAATAAAGACCACCATCTTTATGCTCTAAGTTCACTTTAATCGATTTATCGGGAGAAGATATCTCGTACGTATTTGATAAATTATTATCGCAAGAAGTTTGAAAAAAAATCAAAAATAAGAATAATATATTCTTTTTTCTACTTTTGTAAGTTTTATCAATAATCATTATGTTTTAAACCTTACCGAATTTGTTCGTATTTGAAATTTATACTTATGAAAAGTAACCAAAATTAAATATAAATTTGGTTTTAAGCATCACTACTAATTTTTTATATAATGCCAAGAATAACCATAAAAATATTTTTAGCAAATTTAATTACTTCCGTAATTGTGTTTTCACAACCTGTAGTTGAATACGAACCCTTATTTCCTAGCGTAGACAAACCAATTAGAATTCTTTTCTATGCAGATAGAGGTACAAAAGGGCTAATGGGTTTTTCAGGAGATGTCTATGCGCACACTGGCATCATAACTGATTTAAGCACAAAACCATCCGATTGGAAATATGTGAAAACAGGGTGGGGCCAAAACACCAATGAAACCAAGCTCAATCGATTAGGAAAGGATCTTTACGAATTGAAGATCGATGATATTCGATCGTATTATGGAGTATCAGGATCAGAGAAGATCCTTAGGTTGGCTTTTGTTTTTCGAAGCGCCGATACATCTAAAGAGGGAAAAGATGATGGCGGAAAAGATATATTTATAGATTTGACTTCAAGCGGACTTAACATTGCTCTTATTCATCCAAAGATCTCTTTACCGAATCCATTATTCACAGCTAATGATACTACCGTAAATATATTAGCAGTAGCTAATTCAGCTGAAAATAAAATAAAGAAATTTGAAATTTGGATAAATGATAATTTGATCCAATCCACAGATAACGATTCAATTTCTCATTCTGTAAATCTATCAACACCTGGCCATTGGGATATAAGAATTTATGCTGAGGATACCAATGATCTTTCTGATAGTCTATTCTTTCGAATGATCTATGTTGGCTCAGCGATAATTCAATCCATACCAGATGGTATTGTCGATGGAATAAACCATAATGCTGATGGCACCACCACTTTTGTTCTGCATGCGCCATATAAAAATCACGTTTTTGTAATTGGGGATTTCAATAATTGGATGGCAGATAATGAATACTTAATGAAAAGAAGCGGAAATATTGAAAACGCTAGATGGTGGATAACTATTGATAATTTAACCACTAAAGATCATTATTTATTTCAATATCTTGTTGATGGTTCCATTCGCATTGCGGATCCTTACTCTGAGAAAATTCTGGAACCAAATTATAATTCTGGTATTCCTAAAAGCGTTTATCCTAATCCAGAAATTTATCCTGATAGGCATACAAAATTTGATGTTTCTGTTCTAGAAACAAATACCCCTGATTATATTTGGACAACATCGTCCTATGATATACCAGAACCTTCACATCTTAATATCTATGAAATATTGGTTCGCGACTTTAGCGCGCAGCATCGTTTCCAAGCAATTATCGACTCTCTTGATTATTTAGAAAGACTGGGAATTAATGCCATTCAGTTAATGCCAATCACTGAATTTCAGGGTAATAACAGCTGGGGATACAATCCATCATTTCTTTTTGCGATCGATAAGTATTATGGATCTAGGAACGAATTTAAATCATTGGTTGACTCATGCCACGCTAGAGGTATTGCAGTCATTATGGATCTAGTAATAAATCACTCTTATGGAAGCTCCCCCTTTTTTAGACTTTACAATGATGGCAAACCAACTGAGCAGAACCCATGGTTCAATCGTGAACACAACTTTGCCAATACTTCTGCCCATTGGGGTTACGACTGGAATCATGAAAGTCCTGATACTAAAAAACTTTTTAAGCGGGCAATTAGTTTTTGGATGGGTGAATATAAAATAGATGGTTTTCGTTTTGATTTTACAAAGGGAATAGGCAACAACTATAAACCACTTAGTGACCCCTGGGGCAGTCTTTACGATGCAGATCGTATTGATCTATTAAAGGAAATTTCACAAAATGTTTGGGATAACAATAAAGATGGAATCGTTATTTTTGAGCATCTTAGCGAAGATAAAGAGGAGAAAGAGCTTGCTGAGCATGGGGCACTAATGTGGTCAAATGGAAACCACAATTATGGTGAAAACTTGATGGGCTATTACTCAGGGGATAATGCTTCATTATCATGGACTTACTTCAAAAATCGAGGATGGAGTGTTCCCAATGCCCTTGTATATATGGAAAGTCATGATGAGGAACGGATCATTTACAAAGCGTTAAACTATGGCGCATCAAATGGAAATCACAATATTAAGCGATTGGATATCGCGCTTGAAAGATTAAAAACGATCGGTTCCATCTATTTTCTCCTTCCCGGACCAAAAATGATCTGGCAGTTTGGAGAGTTAGGCTATGATCAATCCATTGATTATAATGGTCGACTCGGCAACAAGCCTATTCTTTGGAATTATTTTGATGATAGATCTCGAAGAAATGTATATGATTCTTGGTCTTATTTTATGAGCCTAAGAAAATCATTTGCAATCTTCTCTAATCCTGAATCTAAAATACAAACATGGCTGAATGGATCGATAAAGAAAGTTATCTATCAATTTGAAGGTAACAATGCAGTTTTGGTTTCAAACTTAGATTTACAAGAAGCAGATATAATTATTGACCTACCTCATAAGGGGATATGGTTCAATCCTTTTTTAAATGATTCCATAGCCTTTGATAGTACAAAAATAGCATTGAGCATTCCTGCGGGTAGATTTATACTGCTGACCGACTTCATAATTTCTCCTGCAAAAGAAGGCGTAACGCTTCTTTCGGTTAATCAACCTCAAGATCAAGCAAGCGATTCACCATTCCTGGTGTATCCGAACCCTTCTAATTCATCTGTGGTCATTAATTACCAATTAAAAGATGAGCAACATATATCGGTTAACATTTTTGATATACTTGGACGACACGTAGTTCAGTTAGTTAATGATTTTCAAAGAAATGGAAATCATAAAGTAGTTTGGCATGGAAAAGATTTCTCAAATGAAACTGTTTCGCCAGGAGTTTATCTAGCAAAAATTACTATTGGAGAAAAACGATACAACCATAAAATCGTTTTATTAAAATGAGAAAAGATAGTACTTGGTATCAGCGTGAAATAAGCCTGCCTTCATTTACTAGAGGATTTCATATAATCACGCCTTATATTATTGACGCTGCACCGGAAATAAAAAATTTCTCTGTAGGCATGTTGCATCTATTTATTAAGCATACCTCAGCATCCATTGCAATCAACGAGGGTGCAGACCCCTCAGTTCGTATTGATTTTGAGACGCACTTTAATAAACTGGTACCTGAAAATTCACCTGATTTTATCCATAATGCTGAAGGCCCAGATGATATGCCAGCCCATATTAAATCAGCGATACTAGGATCATCATTATCGATTCCAATTACTGATGGAAATATCAATCTTGGTACATGGCAGGATATCTATCTCTGCGAGCATCGAAACCATGCGAGCGATAGGAAATTGATTATTTCAATCGAAGGGAATTTGATTTAATGTTCTTATATAATAAATTTATGTATACAAAATGAACTATAATTATTTATTAATTAAAAACATAAAAACACCTTCACTTCTATTATTTGCTCTATTGCTAGGATTTTCAATACTGAGTTGCGAAGATGAACGAGAGACCAATACAAAAGTCAGCTTATTTATCAATGAATTATTAGCAAAAAATGATGATTGTTGCCCTGATGAATTAGGAGAGTATGATGATTGGTTTGAGCTCTATAATTCTGGCGATAAAGATATCAATATTGAAGGAATGTATGTTACAGATTCCCCTGGAAATGAATTATATAAAATTCCTTCTTCTTCAAATAATGCAATGACCGTTCCTTCAAAAGGCTATCTTGTTTTATGGTGTGACAAAGAAAGCGAACAAGGAGCGAATCATTTAGAGATGAAATTGAAAACCGAAGGTGAATACATTTTTCTTATTGACACTGATAGTGTAACAATTATTGATTCAGTTTCGTTTGGAATACAAGAAGCAGATATATCATTTGGGCGCAGCCCTGATGGAGCTGATAATTGGGAATTTTTATCAGTTCCTACTCCAGGTAGCCCAAATAAACAATAATTTAATCATTATTACGCTGTAAGCGATTTATTGTAGATTCGATATCTTATTTAACTAATTATTATAAAGTTAGTCTAAAATTATAAATGAAAATTAAAAAAAGGACTTTAGAGGTGCGGAAAAAAATAATTATTATCACATTATTATCCATGTCATCCATTATGTTTGCTCAGCGAGGTGGCAGACACGGCGGGATGAGCAAGCAAGGCCAAATGGATCCTAGCAAGGCTCCAAAGATTGGCCAGGTCTATGGTACAGTGGTTGATTCAGTTTCTGGCGATCCAATACCCTATGCGTCTGTATC
>Ga0066850_10001003_pt1 | contig 14984 bp, 12 predicted proteins | sample ETNtaG_4_FD_67282 | JGI IMG/M metagenome (GOLD analysis project Ga0066850, IMG submission 67282) | Marine microbial and viral communities from oxygen minimum zone, Eastern Pacific Ocean - ETNP201406SV67 | ecosystem: Environmental > Aquatic > Marine > Oceanic | place: Pacific Ocean: Eastern... | reverse complement strand
GTTGGACTCTACGCTTGCGGAATAACTCCCTATTCTCCGAGTCATATCGGACACGCTAGGCAAGCGATTTCGTTTGACATAATTGTTAGGTGGCTTCGAAGGTGTGGTTATGATGTTCGGTACATCACGAACTTCACCGACATTGACGACAAAATTATTCATGCGGCTAATGAAGAAGGTATTGACTTCCTTGAAATCTCCAATAGATATATCGCAGAGTTCTTTGAAGTCATGGACTTGATGAATGTCATAAGAGCCGACGAATACCCAAGGGTAACTGAAACGATTCCAGAGATCATCGAAATGATTTCTGATCTAGTTTCAAAGGATTTTGCATATCTTACGGGGGATGGCGTGTATTTTGAAATTGACAAGGCTCCAGAAAAATATGGTCAACTAACTGGTCAGACATTGGAGATGGTTAGAGAAGGGGCCGGTGGCCGTGTTGGGGAAACTGGTTCTGGAAAAAGAGACCATAGGGACTTTGCACTTTGGAAGCTAGCTAAACCTGATGAGCCGTCTTGGGAGAGTCCTTGGGGACGGGGGAGGCCTGGTTGGCACATCGAATGTTCGGCAATGTCGCTAAAACATCTTGGTGAAAAATTCGACATCCATGGAGGAGGGACGGACTTACTATTCCCTCACCATGAGGCAGAAATTTTCCAATCTGAATGCTGCCTTGGCCATGAGCCAGTTGTACAATACTGGGCCCATAATGGCATGATCAATGTTGAAGGGGAGAAGATGAGTAAATCCTTGGGGAATTTCTGGACGATCACTGAAGCTTTGGAAAAGGTTGACCCATTGGTACTCAGATACACTCTGATAAATTCTCCATACCGGCAGCCTATTGATTTTAATCCCATAATGGTGGAAGATTCGAAGAAGCATCATGAAAGGATGATCAAGACTTTTGGTGAGGGACTATTGAAATTTGGCAAATCTGATTGGCGGGGACAGAATTTTCTCTCAGAGCACACCTCTAGACTTGAAAATGGAATGAATGATGATTTCAACACCAGGGTGGCTCTTGTTGAGATTCAAGCAGTAACTAGTCATCTTCGCTCACTTCTTGATTCGTTGGATGGGACAGGGGATGGCTTTCGTAGAGAAGAAATTTCCTCGTGTACAAGTTGGATTTCAGAGTTTGCAGGAGGGGCTCTCGGACTACTCCCAAGTGATGACTCGATTCGCTCTGCAGAGGTTGAGATGAGTTCCGTTCGTGCCGAATTAGCTCCGAAAGTTGAGGAGATGCTTGCAGAGAGGGAGAAGGCTAGGGATGAAAAGGAATGGGAAAGGGCCGATGAAATTCGAGAAGAGTTGTCTTCGATTGGAGTAGTTGTTGAGGATGGTGAAGAAGGGCCAAAGTGGAGTCTAGGAAGCTGATAATTGGCTTTACGCCATTATAATCTGAAAAATCTATGAAAGTGCGATATATTCCATTAGTTACGGAGCAGCATGGCACCCTACCTTTCGTCTCGTTCGAAGAGTGCTTTTTCTATGGCCCTCATAGTTCTGATGGCTGGATGCATAGAAGAAATAGATGACAAAGAAGGGTCGCCCTCATGGGGAGATGGGTATTACCTAATTGACCCTCCTGAGACTTACGAGGACTTTCGAAACTTCACCGTTTCGGATCCACGAAATAATGAGACTCTTGGAACCTCGCCTTGGACAGTGTATGGGAATGAACATGGAGGAAACTGCTGTGAACACTATCTCGCAGCGACAAAGGAGGGGTGGATCCTTAATTTTGGAGGAGAATATCCCACTTGGTCAGAGGATCGCGGGCACACATGGCAAGAATATCGGCCGAGTATATTTTCCCAACTAGGTTGTATGGAGCCCAAACCGACAGTCCCGGGTCAAGAAGGTCTAGGCGAAGGGAGCATTGTTCAGGCTACAAACGGAGATCTGATCTCAATGGGATGGTTTCCCTATCCTAGCACCAGCGGAGCGGATCAATTCTATGCTTTCTTCTACGATTCCGAAGATGAGGAGTGGAGTTGGTGCTTCAATCGTACTCCTGAGCCATTTTACGATAGGTCTTGGCAAGTTGAGGTGATTGGCCCGATTAACGGGGGCCTGTATGGTAACGGCCCATGGGGCAGCTTGGTAATCTCTAATTTCTGGCATCAAGTGCAAAACATTGGAGGTCAATTGTCTACAGACGGGCTGAATTATGATTACTTTGGATTTCCAGATAGGGACGAAAACCTAGATGTGATGCAAGTTGACCTTAACCCCGAGAGTCTCGGCCGGGAGTGGGATTATACAAAGCCCCACAAAGAGATGAGGGCTTTTCCAGTTCCCTCAGGCGGGCTGTATTTCCCTGATTACTTCATTGATGGAGGCGATGCTTACCTTGATACATCCTTGAATTGGTGGACCGGTGTGACACTCAATGGATCATCTCTACCTTCTCAATACTGTTCTTTCGACTCTTCTACGGCGCTTCATTGCGTCTTATCTTCAGGTAATTCTCTGAAACATATGCTTTCATGGGATGGCGGGGAGACTTGGGAAAATCAATCTTACAATCTCTCCCATCTGGGTGAAGAGGCACCAACAATAGAAGAGTGGGAGTTTCATTCCAATGGCGAGCATGACTTGTTCGTACTTAATGTCAGATTTCAGAGTTCTGAGGGTCCGGATGTGGACATAGCCTGGCATGTCAGGGAATTCTCTGAAAGTCTAGAGCCGGACACTTTGACATATCTCGGCTTAGGTGATCTGGATTCTACTTCTGGTGCAGGAAATGATGTTAGATTTGACTTCGCTAGTATGGGCATTCTACCTGATGGCGGTTCTTTCATAGCATACATGGATTCGAGTGATCCCGATCCATTGTTTGGCGTGGAAATGATGATTCCAGAGTCATATGCACCGATTGCAAATTATTTTGTTTCTGGGCATAATCATTGAGGCAGCCATATGAATGTGACATTGGGAAGTTTCTATCAGTTTCTTAGGGATTTGGGCAGCATTATTATTTACAGAAATCTGGACTCTTCGGATTTCTTCATTCTCGATGAAGAAGAGTTGGTTTTTGCCAGTGTAGCCAAATCAGCATGCTCTTCGATAAAGAATTCAATGGTTGGCGAGCATCCAAAGGACCGTTCCATTCACTATCACACTCGGCATCTATCACACAAGAAGATTCCAAGATCAAAGAAATCGTACCATTCTTTCACGTATGTGCGAAATCCATATGAAAGGCTGATTTCATGTTACAAAGATAAATTTGTAAAACAGCGTGAAAATTTCATGTACAAAAACTATCTTTTTGGTTATCTTGATCGGGACGATTCCTTCGAGGAGTTCGTACGGAAAATTTCGAAATTGCCCGACTTCCTTTGTGATAGGCATTTCAAAACACAATATTCGATAATTTATTCCAAGGGGGCAAGGATCGATCACATTGGCAGAATCGAAGATTTACCGGGAGACTATGAAGAAATAAGAAAGAAGCATGACTTCGGCGAATTGAACATTTTCAATAGATCAACTTCAGAGTCTGACAAGCAGCTACTCACTGAAAGTGTCAAAGAAATGATTTGTGAGAGATTCAAGAAGGATTTCGAAACATTTGGTTATGAGATGTGAAAGAAAACCTCGGACCCCTCGACATGGAATGACTCGGCACCGGAGGGCATTTTTCCACTATTTAAGGAAGATTTTCCTGCGCGCGTTTCAGAAGAAATGTGTCGCCAATCTGAATCGAATAATTCCACCCCTTCCACCCAAACAGACAGGCTTATTGACGATTCAAGATCCAAATCCAACTCCTTCCTTTTTGACTGGATTCTGCGGATTATATCTCTGGCCAACCCCTTAGAAAGCAATTCGGGATTCGTTTCCATATCCAAGACTATTGAGATGTCCCCCTCTTCAAAAGAGAGAGTCTGTGCTGAGAATCCCTCTTTTTCCACTCTGCGAACCTCCACATCTTCCATTGTAATTTCAAATCCTGCCAAAGCAGCAATTCCTGCATCTATCTCCAATAGGAGGGTATCTGGATCTGCCAAATCGAGCTGGGCTAGGACTCTCGGTAAATCTGAGCGGCATTTAGCTCCGAGGTTTTTTCGATTGGGCTCGAGTGCTATTCTCTGGAAAACATCGATATCTTCTTCCGTATTTAGTTCCTCGACATTCAGCTCTTCTGAGAGTATTTCATGGAAGACGGAAAGGTCTGGCCCTCCAACGATCCAGCCGACCCTACAGGGGAGTCTCTGTCTACGGTTTGCATTTACTCTGATCCTCCTACCGGCTTCGGCGAGTGACCTTATGATCTTCATCTGTTTCTCTATCTCATAATCCCTCTTGGGTAGGTTTCTCTCAATCAATTCGGAGCCCATTGGCCAATCGGCCAAGTGGACAGAGGACCCGGTTAGACTACGGTGAATCTGGTCGGGCATGAATGGAGAGATTGGAGCCATAAGTTTGCAAACAACTAGTAAGGTGTCATGCAAAGTATGTTGACAGGCTCGTTTATCCTTACTGTCGGACTCTTCCCAAAGCCTTCTTCTCGATCTTCGAACGTACCAATTAGAAAGGTCGTTAACAACAAAATCCTCAAGAATCCTTCCTGCCTTATGGAAATCCCAAGAAGTAAAATGTCCATGAAATTCTTCAGCTACAGAAGTTGATTTGGAGAGTATCCACCTATCCAAAGGACTTCGGTCGGAAATTTGGATGAATCCTGATTTAGCATCGGGATCGAACTCATCCAGAGCAGCATAGTCAGAATGGAAGCGGAATACATTCCATAGTGTAAGGAACATCTTTGCATAAGATTCCCTAACTCCATTAGGGTCAAAATTAGTAGGGGACCAAGGAGCACTCTGGGTAGTCATGTACCATCGAATTGCATCGGCCCCTTCCTTGTTGAAATGGTCCCACGGATTTACTACATTTCCCTTGGACTTGCTCATCTTCTTGCCCTCCTTGTCCAGAATATGCCCCAATGATAGGCACCTCTTGAAGCAAGGTTCATCGAAAACAGTAGTTGCTACGGCTAGCAATGAGTAGAACCAGCCCCTTGTCTGATCGACCGCCTCACAAATATAGTCAACGGGAAATGCTCCCTTGAATTTCTCTTTATTCTCAAATGGATAATGCCACTGAGCAAAAGATGCACATCCCGAGTCAAACCAACAATCCATGACATATGGCTCTCTCACCATCTCACCGGCACAATCTTCCGAGGGGCATTGTAACCTTACATCGTCCACATAAGGCCTATGCAACTCTGGGGGTGGTTGAGAAGAAGGGGACATCATTGAGGACATTTCCTCAATACTCCCAATACAGTGCTGAGTACCGCAGTCTGGACAAATCCAAACTGGAAGGGGAGTCCCCCAATATCTCTCCCTACTGATTGCCCAATCTTTGATATTTGAAAGCCATTCTCCCATCCTCTTTGTTCCAGTCCACTCGGGTGCCCATTCCACACTAGCGTTATGCACTAAGATTTGGTCACGGACAGCAGTCATACGGACGAACCAGCTATCCATGGCATAGTATAGCAGTGGATGATCAGTTCTCCAACAGTGAGGATAATCATGAGTGTAAATATGCTCTCTGTAAAGTAAGCCCTGTTCATCTAGAAGATTGATAATATCATCATCACAATCCTTCACATACCTGCCATCAAGAATACTGTGAACGCCATTTACGAAGGACCCATCCATTCCGACGGTATGCTGTGCTGGAAAACCTACTTCCATACCTAATTTGTAATCTTCTTCGCCGTACATTACAGCAGTATGAACCACTCCAGTCCCATCTGTAGTAGTTACAAAATCTGCAGCAACTACCGACCACGCTGACTTGGATTCTCCTCTTTCTATTGCTCCGGGGAACAATGGAGAATATGATTTTCCGACAAGTTCAGAGCCTGGAAACTCCTCTAAAATTTGTATCTTGTTTCGTAGAACATTGTTTATCAGGTCCTTAGCGAGTATGAGTTCCTCGCCTACCTCTGCACCGCCCCTTCCCTCCCATGACTCGGAGCCCTGTTCTGTGATCCTTATTCGGCAATAATTGACATCGGGGCCCACAGCTAGGCCAACGTTGCCTGGGAGAGTCCAAGGGGTAGTTGTCCAAGCAAGGATTGAGGCATCTTCCTCGTCAAGTTTGAACTTAACAAATACTGCTGGTTCTGCTACCTCCTTGTACCCTAGTGAAACCTCATGGGATGAATAGCTAGTTCCAGTTTGAGGGCAATATGGCAGAACTTTGTGCCCCCTGAAGAGAAGTCCTCTGTCAAACATCTGTCTTAATGACCACCATGAAGACTCGATGTATTGGTCATGAAGAGTGACGTAAGGGTCATCCATATCGACCCAGAATGCCATCCTCTCTGTCATCTCCCTCCATGCTTCCTCATATGTCCAGACGCTTTCCTTGCATTTCTGATTAAATGCCTCCATTCCGAACTTCTCAATTGCCTCATTCGACATCAAATCTAACTGCTTTTGCACCTCTATCTCTACGGGAAGTCCGTGCGTATCCCACCCGCCTTTGCGTTCAACAATGTGGCCTTCCATTGACTTCCATCGGCAGACCATGTCTTTGAAAAGTCTGGAAATAACGTGATGAATTCCCGGTTTCCCATTAGCAGTTGGTGGACCTTCCAAGAACGTAAATGGAGAATTGTGAATCCTCCTTGACTCTATAGATTTAGAGAACGTTCCCTCACCCTCCCAAATCGTCATCAGAGAGTTCTCCAAAGCTACTGGGTCAAGTTCACCCGGCTGACTAGGTACTACCATTGACATCGCGACCAAAGAGTTCGTCTTCAACTTGAGGGATGAGGGATGAATCAAGAATTTGTTATTTGCAAGACTTCAAATGTCCTTGTCACTGGCTGAAGACGTGGTGGAGACGATTCGACTAGAAGTAGGCGGGATGACCTGCGATGGTTGTGCCGGCAGAGTGAGGAGTGCACTTGAAGGGGTTATTGGAGTTACATTGGTGGAAGTTAATCATCATGAAGGTTTGGCCGAAATAAAACATTCAGGAAGCTCCAGGGCTCTTCTTGAAGATGCAATAAGATCGGCTGGTTATGCAGTTGACGGAGAAGTGGAGAGGTTCGATTGGAGTGATAGCAGCGTTTGGAGAATTTCGGCAAACAACACAAAATGGTGCTTAATTGGATGCTCTATAGGGGAATTTGGGACTCTGGCTGCATACGAATATTTTGGCGTGCACCATCAATTTCATTGGGACCCAATCATTGTTTTATTGTTCTGCCTTCCACTAATCAATGGCCTCATTACGAGTGTTATGCTGGAAACATTTATCCTGATTCGTGGACAAATGGACTTCAACAATGCAATTAGAACAGCGTTAGGGATGTCGTTCATCTCAATGCTAATGATGGAAATAGCAATGGAAACTACAGATCTTATTTTCACGGGAGGGAAGCTTGGGATGAATCCTATTGCCATTCCATTCATGCTAATAGTCGGATTCATCACCCCGTGGCCATATAACTACTGGAGACTCAAGAAATATGGAGAAGCGTGCCATTGATCCACAGGAGGAAAAGTATTGGAAGAATGGATTGATTTGACGGATGAAATTGTTGATTGGCTTAGAAAATATGCTCAAAAAAACAATATTTCCACATTTGTAGTGGGAGTTTCTGGAGGCATTGACTCTGCCGTAACCTCAACTTTGTGTGCAAAAACAAAGTTGGATACAATTGTTGTGAATATGCCAATACACCAGGAAAATTCTCAATTGGAATTGTCCGATCGTCACATTGAGTGGCTTTTGAGTGATTGGAAGAATGTCAGAATCCGTAAGATTGATCTCTCCGAAGTTTTTGACTTGTTCACTAACGAAGAAGTGATTGGAGAGGGCCTTTCTGATTTGGTACTGGCCAATACTAGGGCTAGGCTGAGGATGGCGGCATTGTATTCAGTTGCTGGATCCAACAATGGGATTGTTGTCGGGACTGGGAATAAGATTGAGGATTTTGGAATTGGTTTTTTTACAAAATATGGAGATGGCGGCGTGGATATTTCTCCTATTGCGGATCTCTATAAATCTGATGTGTATGCAATCGCTGATTCTTTAGGAATAATTAGGGAAATTCGTGACGCACCCCCTACTGATGGCCTTTGGGATGATGGGCGAACTGATGAAGACCAAATTGGGGCTACTTACTTAGAGTTGGAATGGGCCATGAAAGAGAATGAAAGAGGATTTGTCGAAGATTTGACAGATAGGCAGAAAGAAGTAATGGATATTTTTCTAAAGTTGAAAGATACCAATTCTCACAAAATGAGTCCGATACCCGTTTTTTCTAAGTCTGAGTCTCGGACTTCCAATAATGATGAATATGCCCCATAGGAAGTTTTTCAATGGAAGAAAAGGAAACGATGATTTTTGTTCCCAGGGAGCGTAGTGGACCATACAGCGGAATGATGCTAGGCTCGATTTTTAATTTGCTTCGGAGGATGGCAGTATTCATTGTGCTGATTGGAATTATCTTCATGGTCGGGCCATTATTATGATATTCTAATCCCCCTCCCCTCTTCTTTTCTTGACTTTTCTTTTATATTCCTCATCTGAGTCATCTTCGGTCCATCCGCTAAGGTGGAGACCCCCAGTTTTGTGTACCCCTCCCCGTCGATTTCCCTTTCTGGGTTTAGAAAATAAATCTCGAGTAGTGCGATGTCTGCCGTATGCCTTGGGTAAGCCGTCTTTTCCACGCTCAGTTTGTGAAAGTGCGTATGCCCTCCACTCTGCCTTTGGCCCGTCTACGATCAAACTTGAAGAAGAAGATTGTTCGTTTTCCTGTTCATAGGAAAAAAATGATGCTATGTAGCCCAGTACTAAGAAAAATGACCCCCCGCATAGGGTTGTACTTCCTGTCTTCAACCCATAGATGATCTGGTCAATAATAGAGGAGAAAAGTGACTGAACAGGAGGTTTGTACTCCAACACCATCTTCGAAAAGAGGTTCGACTCGAATCGATAGACCCCCTCTGAACAATTTGGAATAGATTTGTTCGTCGGACTAACGCAAAGCTGTCCAACATAGATTAACGAGTCTTCGATAAGATCGGTGCGCTCAGAGCCAATTTCGCAAGAGGGGTAGAAGCTATTATTCTCATGGGAGATTGATTCGGGTTGTTCGGTTCCATTGAGCCAGAAATAAATTTCTAAACCATCGCAGATATCCCAAAGAGTATCATTATTTGAATCCACATAATTCCCAAAAACGTAGACCTCTATTCCAAGGAAATCTGAATTTGTGGAGTCGCTGATTGTGAGATTGCCAAGTTGTCCAGAATGGAAAAATTCTACAGGAGCTTCCTCTCCCCCAAAGTCAAGGAATTCTAGCTCTGTTCCGGTAATAAGTAGAATCGCACCGACTAGTGCTAATGTCCCCCCCGCCATTATGGTGAAAATTGAAAATGTGTTCATTTCCCGGCCCCTTCGATTGTCCGACCAAGTCGGCACTCAAGTTAATTGCGCTTCTCTGATGAAGCCAATGTAATATGATGCCAATATAATTGCAAAAAACCAGAGTCTAGCTAATCTTCTCCTTCTTCTCGGGGATTTTCCAGAAATCATGACTCTGAAAAGTGCCAAAGAGGAGGCGATTCCGAAGGCGATAGTTGTGGCCAGAGCAGCGTTTCCCTTGCCCCAAATAAAAGTCCCCTGCTCAATCCTTGGACCGGCAGCATCTACTCCTGAAAGAAGCATTAGGATATACGCTATACTGGTAAACTGGCCCATCAATAATAGTGGAGCTACAGTGTCTCCCTTATTCCGCCCCCATAAGTGGATTCCAGGTTTCCAAGATTTTGTAGGTGGTTTCTTCTTCTTGGCATATGAGGCATCGTCCCTATTCGACCAACGTGACCTAGGAGATGCCCCCATGCATTTCGAAAATAGGACGCATAATTGGATGTTGGCATCGTATATGTTAATCGGGAGCCTACTCTGGGGGGATCATGGATTTGGCGCCTTTACTAGAAGATGCGTCGATAAGCATGTGCGGAGTTGCAATTATCTTATGGATGTCCATTGGAACTCTTTCCAGTACTCGAAGACGAGAGGTGATTTTTCAGAGAGTCATTGCCGCCCTATGCATTGCTTCGGCGTTCCTTCTAATTGCATTACATTACTCTGGAGGAAATCTTTGGGGGTCAAGAAATATTGCTAGGCCTTTTGCAGTGATTTCTGTCATTGTTGCACTAGCATCCATGATGAACATCAAGGGAAAGGATATCCAAGGAGAGGCCAATCCCCATAGCATGATGAAATCCAGAAGAAATGAGGAATGATTCAATCGGAGTTTAGTTTATCATCAATGAATGACCTCATGTATGATGGCAATTCACCGTTTACGAATACGACATCTTTCACTTCATCTAGTTTCATCAATGAATAGTATATCTGCATTGCAGTCATAGGGGTGGCACTACATCCAGTACAACCACCTTCCAGAGAGATCATGATTATTCCATCCGCGGTATCCAAGACATTGACTACCCCGTCATGGGCATCTAAAACCGCCTGAACAGGGCCGACTGAATCAAGAATTAGTTGCTTTTCGACCATGTCCCTCGTACGCTGAGACATGCGGGGGTCTTTCAAACAATTCCCTCTCCGATGCATCATGAGCGACAAAGTAAGAGTGATAATTCTGGACCTTTTAGCTGAACGGCCCGAGTTTGGACATGGCGGAAATCAGGAGATAATTTCTCCAATAGCAGAATATTGTGACTTGGAGATATTGTTAGTTACACCACAGTTCCAGACAGAAGAAATTGGAGAAAGATCGCAAAGTGAAGGAATTGTTGGGATAAGAGAAAATGATGTTCCTACTTGGGATGATGGTTTTGAGTTCTGGGAAGAATGCAATCTAGAGATTTCAGGAAATAATGTCAAATTCAACAGAATAGCGATGCCACTGCACGGAGATGATCAGAAGACCGTCGAATGGTTGGAGATGGTGGGACCTGATGCCGTAATATGCAGTGGATCTAGGAGGAATGTGACAATGTGGGAAGAATGGATGGATGGTGGTGCTTCTTTGGTCCGATCTTCTTCCCAAATGGGCATACCGACTCTAGGAATTTGCTTTGGGCACCAATTACTTTGCAAGTCTCTTGGATCATCGCTAGAAAGAGCGGATTCGTTATCAAACGGCGTTTGGGATCTCGACCTTACGGAGGTTGGAAGATCGGATTTTCTCTTTTCGACCAGAGGCAGTGGAAGAGATGGATCGCCAATTGTCCTTTTTACTCATCAAGATCACGTGATTACTGTTCCTGAATGCTGCGAACTTCTGGCTTCGACTTCTCACAATGCAGTTACTGCGGTCAGAGTGCATGGGGAAGGTGGTGATCCTTTGCCATCATGGGGCGTACAATTTCACCCCGAGGCAGCGAAGGCAAGAGTTGAGAGAGCCTTTGAAGGAGGTTACATCTCTGAAGAAGAGCTTGTAGAATTTAGCAAAGATCATGATGGTGCTGGGATCTTAGAAACTTTCGCTTCTGTCGTAATGGAAAATATTGCCTAATCGTCCAATGTCGTTGCTGCTATTGGTTCGGATTAAATATGCGACCTAGTTCGGCTGCTGACAGGTAAGAAGTATGATAGAGAACATACCAGAGATAGGGATTGCAATAGCAGTAGTTGGATTGATGATTGCAGTTTCCCTATACAATCAGGTGCAGAAAACCAAAATTGAGAATGAAACTGTTGCGGACATAACCGAGCAGATTCAGAAGGGGGCGTTGGCCTTCCTTAAGGCTGAATACAAATACCTCAGCATATTTGTTATCGCAGTTTCAGTATTTCTCCTAGTCATTAATGACTTTGAATATAAGACGCCATTTGCATTTTTGGCTGGAGCTTTGTGCAGCGTAGTAGCTGGATATTCGGGAATGCGTTCGGCCACTAGTGCCAATGGAAGAACTGCCATGGCGGCAGCTAATGGAGGTCAATCTGCTGCCCTTGAGGTTTCTTTCAATGGTGGCGCCGTAATGGGGCTTTCCGTAGGAGGTCTTGGACTTCTAGGAATTTCAATTATGGCTTATTGGTTGGGGACAGGGGAAGATGTGCAGAACATTGCCGGTTTCGGTATGGGCGCCTCTTCTATCGCACTTTTTGCCCGCGTTGGTGGAGGAATCTACACCAAGGCAGCAGATGTTGGAGCCGATTTAGTGGGCAAAGTTGAGGCTGGAATTCCTGAGGATGATCCCCGGAATCCCGGAGTAATCGCCGACAATGTTGGAGACAATGTTGGAGATGTAGCAGGGATGGGTGCTGACATTTTCGAATCTTTTGTTGGTTCCATAATTGCTGCAATGGTCATTGCAGAAGCTTCGCAGAATATGGGTTCTGATTATGTCACTCTTCCGATAATGCTTGCCCTAGTAGGATATGCTGCTTCCATTCTCGGAGTCTTTAGTATGAAGCTCCTAAAAGGTGGAGATCCTGCAGTCGCCCTTCGTAATACTACATTCATTGGTGCACTGCTGTTTTGGGCTGCTGGATGGTTTGGAATCGATTTCTTCGGTCTTGAAACGGGACATGAGCCCATGATGGCAGTGATTGCTGGTTCAATAGTTGGCATACTTATTGGCCTAGTAACGGAATTTTACACCGGAATAGAACCGGTCCTAGGGGTAAAGGTGAGAGCCATCCCTCATATTGGCGAGATGTCCAAGACTGGTCCTGCAACCAATGCAATAGCAGGACTTTCGGTGGGGATGATGTCCACTTTTGCGCCGATAATTCTCATTTCAGGAGGAATTTTTGTTGCAAATGACGTAATGATGGATTCAACTGGTGCCACCTCTTCTCATGGCTTGTACGGAATCGCGATGGCTGCCATGGGAATGCTAGCCACGGTTGGAGTGACCATGACCGTGGATGCCTATGGCCCTGTAGCAGACAATGCCGGTGGAATTGCTGAGATGAGTGCCCTAGGCCCGGAAGTTAGGGAAATAACAGACGGCCTCGACTCTATAGGGAATACCACGGCAGCTATTGGCAAGGGTTTTGCAATAGGTAGTGCCGCTCTAACTGCTCTGGCACTCTTTGCTGCATTTGGAACTGCTGCTGAACTTGAGCCCGAAGATCTTGCTTTGACCAGTCCGGAAGTTGTGATTGGTTTACTTATTGGTGGTTCACTCCCATTTGTCGTAGCGGCAATGACGATGACCTCAGTTGGCAAGGCTGCTAATGATATGGTTGTTGAAATCAGGAGGCAATTTGCAGAAATAGACGGCCTTCTTGAGGGCCGTGATGGCGTAAAGCCAGATAGCCAGAGATGCGTTGAAATCTCCACAGAAGCAGCTCTTCGTGAGATGATTCTGCCTGGAGTAGTTGCTGTTTCAGCCCCAATCATCGTAGGCGTATTGATTGGTCCTGAAGCACTAGGTGGACTCCTGGCAGGATCGTTGGTTACTGGCGTTTTAATGGCTCTATTCATGGCTAATTCGGGAGGGGCATGGGACAATGCAAAGAAGGCCATTGAACAGGGCCATATTGAAGGGGCATCTAAGGGAGACCCCTCGCATGATGCAGCAGTCATAGGAGACACGATTGGTGATCCTTTCAAGGACACTAGTGGACCTTCTTTGAATATTCTAATCAAATTGATGTCCATTGTAGCGGTCGTCGGGGCATCCAGTGGCCTTTTCTGAGACCATCTTGGAAGCGTCAAACTCTTGGTGCAGAGCTGCTGGGGTAGATACATGGGAGCTACCCGTTCACTGTCCATAGTATTGGTACTGGTCGTTTTTTCATCATCTGGTTGCATACTAGACTCGGGTTCGGGGAAGGCCGATGATTCACAGCAATCGATTGAAAACCCAATATGGGAAATTGGAAATTGGTGGCTTTATACATTCTCGACTCCAGACTATAGTGATGACACTGCTAAGCTAGTGGTAGCAAGTACTACTGAAGAAGGAGACACTGCATACATGCTTGCAATTTCAAGTCTAACTGAAGCTAGAAGGCATGCAGTTCTGAATCATAATCCATTCCTAGGAAGAATTACTCATGCAGACCTTGGTGCGTTTGAAAATGGAATTGCTCAGCCGGTGTTAAAATTCCCACTAGAATATGGGGCTACATGGGAGTTTACTCTTTTCTCAATGAAATGGGATGCCTTTGTAGCTTCAAATGATGGTTCGACAGCAACCATCGTTGCTAGTTCATCCGATGGTTCTCGTCTGGATTATGTATTCGACTCCGATGTTGGATTCTTTTCTTCTTTCATCTGGAAGGATCCATCGGGGATTGAACAGTTGCGGATGATGCTCTCCGATAATGGAATGAACCATTCAGGGGATGTTTACTTTGTTCGTGGAGGTGACTTATTCGAAGATACATGGGAAGATTCTGGAACTGACTTCGAATTCCGAGACTCTTTTCTTGTTAGCGATCACCCTACTGACGGAGAATGGGATGAGATGATTTACTTCATCGATGCCGATTGCGGATCAGGATCTTCCATAACTCTGACTCTTAGAGACCATATGTCAATTTCAGCATTAGAAAGAATTTGGGGGCCTGGAGCTAGTGAATATGGCACGCTTGGGACCATTCCCTATCCTTCTGGAGAGTACACTCTTACTGCTTCTTTCACTGGTGGCTCTACTTTCCTCAGAACAATAATAGCTGGAGGAATAACTCAATCTTGGAGCCTCTAGAGATATTCAAGAAGATGGTCCGATCCACCTACGAATATTCTTTCACCACCCCTAGTATCGAAGACTACTGGAACAGTCCTATGCCCTGTTTCGGAAACTAGTTCTTTCCTCAGGCCTTCAATGAGGTCCAAGTTTACTTCAGTGTATGACAGCCCATTCGCTTCTAATGTTCTGAAGGCCCTAGTGCAATAAGGGCAGATAGTTTGTGTAAAGACTAGGAAATCAGTCTTTGGTTCTTCAATGATCTCACGAAGCTGCGACATTTTCACCGCCCCCTTTCTGATC
>Ga0066850_10000999_pt1 | contig 15005 bp, 4 predicted proteins | sample ETNtaG_4_FD_67282 | JGI IMG/M metagenome (GOLD analysis project Ga0066850, IMG submission 67282) | Marine microbial and viral communities from oxygen minimum zone, Eastern Pacific Ocean - ETNP201406SV67 | ecosystem: Environmental > Aquatic > Marine > Oceanic | place: Pacific Ocean: Eastern... | reverse complement strand
TGGCCCTGTCCTTGGCCCTGTCCTTGGCCCTGTCCTTGTCCTTGGCCCTGTCCTTGTCCTTGTCCCTGGCCCTGGCCCTGTCCCTGGCCCTGTCCTTGGCCCTGTCCTTGGCCCTGGCCTTGTCCCTGGCCCTGTCCTTGTCCCTGGCCCTGTCCTTGTCCCTGGCCCTGTCCTTGGCCCTGGCCCTGTCCTTGGCCCTGGCCCTGTCCCTGGCCCTGTCCGTTCTCTCCTTCGCCGCCGCCTTCGGTTCCACCGTCACCGGCGCCTTCTCCATTGTCGTAGTCGGGGTCGTAGGCATCTGGGATGCCATCGCCGTCCGAGTCGGAGGCAGCTCCGTCATTGGGGTCGTTCGGATATGGGTCATTGGCGTCGGAGGTTCCGTCGCCATCGGTGTCTGCGGAGTTGGGGTTGGTCCCAGCCTCGTACTCCTCGGTGTTGGTTAGACCATCACCGTCGGGATCCCCGCTCGCATCGCTGGCAGAGTTAGGGTTTAGTCCGTAGTTGACCTCCCATCCGTCTGGCATTCCGTCGTTGTCCGTATCGGGGTTGTTCATGTCCGTGCCAGCGTCCTGCTCCTCTGCGTTGGTGAGACCATCGCCGTCCCAGTCGGCACCGCCATCGGACGGGTCGAGGGGGTCGGAGCCATCGGCACTAACGCCGGTTGATCCTGCCATGAGCACGAGGAGCATGGCTATCAGCACACTCGCATTCTTTGTTGTCTGCATTTTTGTTGTCTGCATTTCTATTCACTTCCAAAATTTGTTTGTGTTTAACCCGTGTTAGCCCAAATCGGTGCCCGGCTCGCGCTAATGTCCGCGTCGAGCACTCGATCCAGGGGGTTGGTACGAACGCTAGGAGCGAGGCTAAACAGTGTCTCTCCGACCGTCATAACGCTACACTGAGCGTCAGTCTTGCCGTTTTTGAACACACGCTTGCTTGACCTTGCTCCTCCTATCTCGTTCATCCAATCTCACGGGCTTTCTCAGGGGACCCTCTGTCCCCTCTGACTCCGGAGAGTAATATTCCGTATTTCAAGGGTTCCCGTGGTGGCTCATGGGTTCAGGCGAGATATCTCCGCCTTGAACTTCGCACTTCCGAAGAAATACAGAACCGGAACCACCAGAGTGGCGATCAGCAGAAACGCCACGAAGATGTTTGACCAGAGCTCGATTCCTCTGCCGAGAGAGATGTAGAGTAGCCAGCCGACTAGGACCGCTGCCCAAGGGAGGTGCCTCCTGGTGTACAGTGCGAATCGCGCGTTCATCAGCTCGTCCGAGTATAATTGGGGGACCTCTTCCGGTTTGACGAATCCGTGTTCTACGCCGCAGCGGGCACAGACGAGATATAGGGGTCCGTTACCGCGGATGAACTGGTCCCCGGGATAGTTCTGTTTGCACATCCTGCATGCTGGCATGTTTCCCGAACAGACCACCTGCGGCCGCTCCTTCAAGGCTGCGGTCCGGGGGAGTGCCTGCTGTGTGCGGCTAGCTGTCGTCCTCTAGTGCCTCGTCGATGAACGAGGCGTCGATATCCTCGTCCTTGTTGCTGGAGCCTAGCTCGTCTGCCATCTCGTTCAGGTCATCCAGCTCTACCTCTTGGGGTTCGGTCTCGGTGAGGTCCCCCAGAGACACCTCGGGTGCGCTCTGAGGCTGTAGGTCCTCTTGCCCCTGTGAGAATGATGTTGTGGTGGGGTCATCCAACGTTTCTGAGTCCGCTGGCTCTTGGCTCACTCCAGAAGCCGAGGCGATTTCCTCGTCCTCTGATATCCCAGTGGCCTCCCGAGCGAGCTCCTCCTCCATCTCAACCTCTCGAGTCCCCATCTCCCATGGCTCAGGCGCAGTCCTGTCGCGGGGCTTGATGATCAGAACCGCTCCCATCAGGATCATCAGGGCCGAGACCAGAGCGATCAGCATGTTCAGGTCCCCCCCAACGAGCTGGTCGTACCAAGACGCACCGGAAGCTCCCTTCCCAGGGGACCCGTCTTCGAGAGAGAACTCCGTAAGAGGCCTAACCTGGGCAGGGTTGACGGAAAGCCTAGTCACGTCTCCGTCAGAGGCCACGACGACGATCCAGTACGGGTTCGACGAGCTTATCGGGGTCGGCCCCAGAGAGTCGAAGGTAGCATTCGTTGTAGTGACTCCCGATGCAACCAACATGGCATCCCTGACGTCGGTGAACTCGGTGTTGCTTGCGAACACAGAGTATGAGGAAACCTGGGGGTCTTCCAGAGCGTCCCACATTATCTGAACGTGGGATCCTGAGGGGTCCCAGTAGGCTATAACATCGGAGACCTCGGGCAGGTGCAAGCCCGGATCCTGTCCATCTTCGTCAACAGTGCTAATCATGGAAGTCGACAAGTCATCGAGCCAGGCGTTTCCAGATGTATCCACCGAGACGATGGCGATCCACATCGGGATGTCGGCCACGATCGCCTCGCCTCCCGAGACAGTCTCAAGCAAGACCGGGGTCTGGGTGCTTCTATCCAGCACCAATGCAGGCTCCAAATCCCTAGCGTTGTCGAAGGGGGAGCCTTGAACGGCGTAAATCCAGTACTCACCGATGTCGGGGGCGTTGCTGGGAGAGAACCCGACAAGCACCCCATCTCCAGAATCAGGAGACCTGTCCTCCAGCGTGGGGGCCGGAATCCTGTCTGGTGGGAACAGGTCCCCGGTGTTGTCCAGGGGGGTGACAAGAACTATGTTGTCGCCGAGACCCATGAGCTGCACGTTGCCCGTGATGTCATGTACTGTTACGGTGACGTAGAGGGGGACCAGCGGAATGATCCCTGATGGAGCCAAACTGTCTGCCTCGTTTCCATAGAGGGCCTTTCCGACTGTGACTTCCAGACGGGGGGAGTTGCCAATCTGCCTCTGATCGATGATGAGCAGATCGCAATTGCCCGATTGCTCGCACGTGGAGGAAATTACAGAGAGGTCGTCTAGGGGGTAATCAGAAACCCAAACCGTATAGTGGCTGAAGTCGTCTGCAGTAGAGCGGTCCCAAATGACGTCGACAGCGGTGCCGTCGTCACTCGGGTGATCCCAGGCTTGCAGGCCCGTAACGAGGTCTGGAGGAACCCACTGCAGGGAGTCGAGCTCTGAATAAGGTGTGGTCTCTACCACGAGGACGTCGTCGACGTCCAGATTGCCCCAATCGTCAACCGCGACGACTCCCACCCAGTACACTATGCCATTCTCGAGCGAGGAGTTTCCGATTGAGTCGATGACGAGCTCGCCTGTCGTGCAGTCCGGAACGTATGCTGCGATGGGCCAGCCGTCCACAGTCGTCGGTGCAGTCCATCCGGATGCCGGGAGGACGTAGATGATGTGGTACGAACAGTCCTCCTCTTGATTGGGGTCCCATGTGACTTGGATCCTGCCTCCCTCGTCATTGGGGGCGTCGCTAGCCACGGTGCCGGTGATCGGCGAGGGGGGGATTCCATCGTTCAGCCCTCCAGCGGCTACCACCGGTCCAACAACCGTGGCATTTGCAGGATTGGATTGCCCTGATTCGTCAACGCAGACCACTGCGAACCAATATGGGACATCGCCCTCAAGCTCGAGGACGGTTGTGTTGCCCGCGGCGAAGGCGAAGTCGAGGGGGTCCGATAGGGCGAGGGCATTGGAAATCTCCTGCTGAACTGCCCAGATTCTTGTCATGTATGGGTCGAGCTCCCTGCAAGCGGACCATTCCGCAGTCAGGGTGCCCGGATCGCCTCCAGAAACGGGCTCAACAGTCAGCCACTCCGGGGGAGAAGGGACCTCGTCTGTCGGGGTTGCGTTGCCCTCCCATGAAATTGGTTCGCCTAGCGTGCCATCGCCGTACTCAATCGAGATGGCCGCCCTGTATTGACGGTCGTGTGACAGCTGGACCTCGCTGCCGTTGCTGTTTCCAGTGGAGAACAGTGCAGTGGTCTGGGACCAGTAGGGGACCCTGAGATAGGAGGGCATGTCCTCCAGGTCATCGATGGTCGGAGTCCACTCCGAGTCATTGGTAGAGTCCCAGAGATAGACTCTGTATGCTATCCAAGCGGAGTCCTGAGCTGGGATCCACGAGGCTTGCAGGACACCCCCCCCATCATTGGGCCTGTCAACGAGTTCTGTCATCATGGTTGGGGCCTCGAGCCTCTCCCAGTCGTAAGTCAGTCTGATCTTGATGCGACCGTCGGAGGGAGACTGCAGTTGCAGGTGCAAAATAGAGGAGGGGGATCCCGGTGGCGTGTTGAAGATTGCCGTCTGGAAGGAGTTCTCAATCATGGAGTCGAATGCAGCCAAGTCCCAATTACCGGAATAATTGAGCGAGGTTGATCTGGCCCAGACCCAAGCGCCTGCCTGCGGGGATGTGAAGGTCAGAACCCCGGGGTGAACGAGGATGTCAGAGGAGTTCTCCTGGTTCGCGCTTAGGGGAATGAACACGGGGTTCTCTGGGGTTGCCAGAACTGTTGACATGCCTGGACTGGTTGTGTTAGTGATGTCTACCGATCTGTCTACGAAAATCGCGGTCAGTGGCTCGGCCCTCCTTTGGGACTCTCGCGGCATCTCGTTCAGGGTCTCCATCGGATGGAAAATGTGAGGTCCGTCCTCCCCCAGTGCGATCAGGAGTCCCCCCTCCGCTTCCCCCGCTATTGCTCCGACCAGATCCCCGATTGCCACAACTCCATGATCGTCTCCTGTCTTGACGATGCTGACCTGGTTGGCGGAAATCGCCGCGATGTGGGTGCCGTCAGAGGCGAGGTCGATTATGGGCCAAGCCTGAAGCTCGGTTGCCACCGGACCGGCCTCCATGGTCATGGTCATGCCGTTCCAGTGCACCAGGGGCTGTGTGGAGGTGGCTATGTGCACGCCCCAATCATCGGCGGCGATTGCTCTGACGTCGTTGCTGGGGAGCATGTCGATGTTGTAAGTCCCGTTCGCCTTGTCCGTAGCCAGGTCCCAAGCCGAGGCACCCGGCCTAGTGGAGCCCTGCCCGTTGTGAGAGATGAAGAGGGCAGCGTCGTGGTGTAGGGTAATCGAGGTCCCAGTGGCAGTGTCGTTCACTTGTGTAGTTGCAGCTTCCGCGAAAACTATGCCGGCTACGGCGTCACCGATGAGGCCATCGATTCTCCCTATCGAGCCAACCAGACTCAAGTTGCTGTCGAGTACGTTGATCCCGTTTGGCCCGCCGGTTAGAACGGTTCCGTTGCCCAAAACTGGCGAGGGGGTGATGAACAGGTGGTCGATTATCGGAGTGGGCAGGCCGTCTAAGGTTGTCAGGGGGTCGTCCCAGTCCGACTTTGTAGTGTTCCACATGCCTATGCCACCGTGGGTCGCTATCAGGATGTGGTCTCCGTACTCGACGAAGTCGGTCACGGTGTTACTCGGTAGGCCTGCGATCAGGCTTCCATGGCCCCATGTTCGGGTATCCGTGTTGAAGGTCTGGAAGCCCGCCGAGCTACCATATATCCCCATCAGACCGACGAAAGCCTGGTTCCCCTCGATTAGAAGGCCGTCCATCTGATTGTGGAGGGGTGTGGGAGTTGGCTGGAAGGTCCTCTGGGACAAGTCGACTGACCAGAGTCCCCCCCCAACGGTAGAAAGCCAGATCTCCCCCTCTAGCAGGGCGATTTCGTTGATTGACTCGTAGATTGAATCGAATCCGTACTGCCAGTTCACTGAGCCGTTGTCGAGCAGTTCTCCCTGAAGAATAGTGGAGCCTAGATAGGAGTTCGCCGATGACCCAACGGCTACCCACACGTGGGTTCCGTTGGAGATCATCTCGCTTACGGTCCCAGATGGGAGGCCGACAAGTGCGTCGAATCCGCCTTCGATCAGCCCGGTGCTATCCAGTCGATCGACCCGGTTGATTCCCGACGAGTCTCCGGAGCGGCCGATGGCATAGGATCTGGAAGCCTGGGACGGGGCCCGGACGATCGAGCAGGCGTCCATTCCAGTGCTGATTACCTGGGCATTTGATGCAGAAGCGCCTGACGTAATCACCCTGGTGATTCCGCCGCTGCCACCATAGTGAGCCACGAGAAGCAGATTGTCGTCGTGCAACATCCCTCCTGGGAACACCCTGTCCCCTGAAACCCCTCTATCTATCGTTAGGGAGCCTAGGAAGTCGTTAGAATTGTAGCTGAATCGATCTATTCCCACGTCCTCTGTGTCGAACCCTATGTATAGGATGCCGTTAGCCTCGTCGCAAGCCAGGGCCCTCGCGTCATTGTCACTGAGGTAGGAGCTTGGTGTTCCGTCGTTGTTATCGGTGAGGGGGGGAATCCACTCTTCTGAAATGCCGTTGCCATCAGTGTCAGAAAGATCGAACCTTGCAACGCCCCCGCCGCTCTGCCACCAGCCCCACTGGTTGAATCCGAGGGCGACGTGAACGATGTCGTTACAGAGGACTATGTCAGCACCGTATCCGTCGGGAATCTCCGTTGTGTCTACTTCCCACGTAGTCCAGTTGCTGTTGTTGCCCGAGAGTCGCATCACCAGAGCGTCGTTTTGGTCTCCCGACGAAGCCCAGAGATCGTCGCCGACCACGGTCATTGAGTAGAAATCGAGCTCTGAATCAGCGGGCAGCCCGTCGTCAGGGAGCCAGGGAGGCAACCAAGACTCGTTGTCGGGGTTCCACCTCAGGATTCCGTTCATGCTTGCGAAGAGATACTCTCCTTGATACTCGACCATCCCCCTGATCCTCCCATCGACATCGTTCCATTGGTCAAGCAGGGTCATGTTATTGGCCGAAAACCTCCTCAGGATTTTGTCGCCGTAGGCAACCCAGAGTTCGCAGGAGGAGTTCAGGGGGAAGCAATCGCCCAGGTATCGAGCATTGACTCTACCGACATCCCCGATCGTCTCAAGGTTGTCCATCCAATCATTGGAAGTCGTGTTCCACCTTACAATGGTGCCCTCATCGCCGCCACCGCCCCATCCCGAGGATTCGCGGACGCCTATCCAAACCTCGCTGCCAATCTGGTTCATTCCGTGAATGACGCCATCGTAGCCTAGGCGTGCGCCGGCGTCGATTGTTTGCAAGCTGGAGTTGTTGGCCAGGTTGATCCTGTGAACCTCATCCCTGGAGTTCCAGGAGTTTCCTCTCTGAGGGGAGTAGTACATTACGTTCCCAACGATCAGTATCTCCCCGGGGGCATACGTTGGCAAGGTGGGGCCGTTCTGGTTGGAGCCGCGGCTCCATTCGATTAGTACGGACTCGTTGACAACGTCAATGAGAGTCAACCCTGCATCTCCTCCGGCCCAAATCGTACCCTCATCGATGCCATGGATAAGGGTGGTAACATCGTCGTCACCAACAATCCCCTGCGTTCCATCCCAAGCTGAAAGCCACTCGCGGGAAGTTAGGTTGTATCGTGCAACTCCAACGTTCTCGAATCCGAGGTAGATGATTTCGTCAATCTTTACCACTCTGGCCCTCTGGGTGTCATCGCCCGCAGTCCAAACGTCAATCACAGTTCCATTTGCGGTGTTTATCACTGCTGCACCCTCGAAAGTTCCGGCATAGAGTCGGTCGGTGCCGATTACGTCCACTGATATCACGAAACGTGAGGGCATGCCGGAGCCACCGCCACCGCCACCGCCACCGCCCGTGCTCCAGCACTCTTCCAATGTGAAGGAGGTCGCAGAGTTGGGATCATTGGGGTCAGGCCAACTCCACATGCAAGCGCCCCTGTTGGTGCCAGCGTATACGCCATTGTCATCGCTGGTCAAGTCATAAAACTCGAAGGGATCGTTGTTCCAACCTTGGATTGAGGTTGGCAGTAGCTCCCAACCAGATCCATCCCATCGAGCAAGGCCACCATTGCTGTTTGCCCCCGTGTTCTGTACTTCGGATCCTACAAGGAGGCCCCCGTAGTAGTCAATGAGAATCGTGTTTACATCGGCATCTGGGATGCCATCGGGTTGGTCCGGGGTCCAGAGGTTGATTATGTCCTTGGTGAACCTGTCTATTACCAAAATCCCAAGGCCCGGGAGCCCTAGGTAAATCGTGCCCCCATCGACCGCTATTGGGGTCGAGTCCAGGTTGTCGACTTCCAGGGATTGCCAGGATCCAATGATGTTCGGTCCGCTCAGATCTATTCGCATGACGCCCTGTTCGCCCGTTGCGATGTATGCTATGCCGTACCTCGTTGCGATGTCTCGGATTGAGTCTGAATCCAACCCATCCTCAGTGGTGAGGACGTCGGTTACAGAGTTTGAGCTAGTCGAATAGAGAGAGACTCCTGACTGGAAGTGTCCGATTACCAGCATGCCATTGTTGGTGTCGTAGTCCATGCTGGTGACTTGGTTTGAGTTTAGGCCCTGAATGGAGCCAAAGAAAGATCCGTCGACGCTACTGAGTCTGTGAACCCCGCTGCCGGTCGTACTGACCCACACCCATCCGTCGTCATCCTGGACAAAACCAGTGATGGAGCCAGGGTTGGACACTTCATCTGCAAGATCAAGGGGCTCCTTCCACAGTGACTGTCGACGATCCATGAAATTGATTTCACTCCCAGAAGCAATCCAGAATTCCCCCATTTCTCCATCATCAATAATCGCAACGATTTCTGCATCTTCGATCGAGGGGCTGCTAACGACTACCATGGTTCCATCGGAGCTATCCTCGGACATTCTGCCTAGGGTGCCGGAGGAGTCGCCAACCAGTGCAGTGGATGTTGCAGGCGACCTAGTCGCTCCCCCTGGCCAAGCAGTGATCGAGGTTGCAGTGCCAGTTAGGCCGAAGTCAGAAAGTGGCGTCACGGATCGGAAAAGCAAGACATCCGTGTCGTATGCATGCACCTTATCTTCCTCTAAGATGTGTAACCATCCGGGAGTGGTCGACAGCCCGACCACATTGTCTGATGAAAGCCAGTTGGCTGATGACCATGAACCCAACCAAGAGGTGCTGGAAATGTCAAATCGATCTATGCCCGAGTCCGAGGTTGCAACGTACAGAATGTCATTGGCGATTGCAATGTCAACTATCGAATCTCCCGATAGGTGGTTGTTTGAATCCCAAATTGTGTTGCTATCAATTTCAATTTGGTTTGTCGCGCCGTTGGAGGTGGTACTGTAGTTGATGTTGTGGACGCCGTGGCTCTCGGTAGCAACGAAGAGCTGTCGGTCCACGACGAGCATTTCGGTTGGTGTCTCCGTATCCGTGCCGGTGCAGAAGCCCAGAGAATTCCAGTTGGAGCCCTGTGCCGGTAGAAGGTAATGCAACGTGCACTCAGTAGCAGCCCATGCGACGCCGTACACGTCAACCACCATCGCAAGTATCGGATCAGAACTGGAAACGTTAACATCATTGGGGATGTCAATGGTTGTGGAGTCGGAAAGATGCATTGCCGAGACGTTGCCTTCCACGTCACCAATGAAGAGGGAGTTGCGGCTGAAGTCGACAGCCAGAGACCGAGCAGCGACGTTCTGGTTGAGATCTATGATGTGCTTGTTTGCGTTGTCATCCAAATGTAGGAGGTCGTCGTCCACCAGAAGGTAGAGCCTCCCGTCGTAGGGGTTGTACGCGCTATCGTGAATGTCCACTTCCAGAGGGGTGAGTGAGAGTTTTGGGTCAACTGGCCTGAGCGCCTCAATTACCAAATCGGTAATCTCTATCCCCGTGGGGAGCTGCCATGACGCATCGCTGATTGAGTTTGGTTTCAAGGAAGCATCCAAGACGCTGTCCACCAGAGTGGGTGAGTTATCAGTGAAGTGGTTTTGTCGTCCAAGATCACCCAATCCCCTCCAATCGAGAATCTCGGTTTGGGTGTTCATCAACGTTAATTGTGGCTGATTAACCCAATATCCATCACTCCCGTTGACCGAAATCTCCAGAGATAAGTTGTCAATCACAGCTCCGGGAGCGAACTCCAGCATTAGGTCGCCGTAGGCCAGTGTTTCATTGGTCGGATCCGCTCCTAAGGCAGTCATGTCTATCCACCCAGTATCGTTACTTCCGTTAACACCCCAATTCCAAGTGTTGTCGTTCCTTTGCAGAGAGACATCGTCTGCAGCCCCGAAAAACACAGTTCCAGAAGCAGTAAATGCACACCAAGGTAGGAGGATCATTAGCAGGGCCAGTAATATGGCGTTCCTCCTGAGGATGCCGTTTTCCGAGTAATGCTGCATTGGCACGAAGCGGTTCCCTCTTTGAACGATTTATGAAGAGTATGGGTAGAAGTATGCTATTTGCTCAGTAGAAATAGACATGTTGTGATATCTCAATTTCGGTGTATTGTGGGCCGATAATCACTCCAGAGCCAATAGGATAGCATCATAGGAGATGGTTAGTCCGGCAGCACCCGAGGTGTTCCTCTGGACAACAAGAGCCTGCGCGATGACGCGCTAGACTATCATTCGAAAGACCCGCCGGGGAAAATCACCGTTGTACCTACAAAGCCTCACGGAACTCAGCGAGAGCTCTCGTTAGCTTACTCTCCGGGCGTAGCATATCCCTGTGAGGCAATAAAGGACAATCCCGAGGATATCTACAAGTACACCTCAAAGGGCAATCTTGTGGCAGTAATAAGTAATGGAACCGCAGTACTAGGACTGGGTGACATAGGTGCTGCTGCGAGTAAGCCGGTTATGGAAGGCAAAGGCCTGCTGTTCAAGGCATTCGCAGATATCGACGTCTTTGACATAGAGGTTGACCGAACGGAAGTGGATCAATTCGTTGATGCTGTCAAAGCAATAGCGCCGACGTTCGGCGGAATCAACCTAGAGGACATCAAGGCTCCAGAGTGTTTTGAGATTGAACGTCGACTAGTTGAGGAACTGGACATCCCGGTGATGCATGACGACCAGCACGGTACCGCGATAATTTCCGGGGCGGCCCTGTTGAATGGGCTTGAGGTCGTTGAAAAGAAAGTGAGTGAGGTCAAGGTTGTGATTCTCGGGGCTGGTGCCTCTGCCATCTCGTGTGCGCGGCATTACCTAAGGCTTGGAATTTCTCCTGAAAACCTAATCATGGTTGATTCGAGTGGCATTTTGACTACAAGTCGCAATGATAACGGGGATCTCAACGAGTACAAGGCCGAGTTCGCAAGAGATATCGATGAAGGCGGCGTTGCAGAGGCCCTAGAAGGGGCCGATGTTTTCCTTGGACTCTCCAAAGGGGGTCTGGTAACATCGCAGATGGTCAGCAAGATGGCAGACAGGCCCTTGATTTTCGCATTAGCAAACCCCGACCCAGAGATTACTCCCGAAGAGGTATTGAGTGTTCGAGATGATGCAATAGTGGCAACGGGGAGATCCGACTACCCGAACCAAATCAACAATGTCCTGGGATTCCCGTATATTTTCAGAGGGGCGCTTGATGTAAGAGCGACTCAGATTACTGAAGGGATGAAGATGGCAGCGACCCGTGCTTTGGCCCAATTAGCGAAGGAGCCGGTTCCGGATGACGTGCTATCTGCTTACGGTGGTGAGCAGATGCAGTTTGGCCCAGAGTACCTAATCCCAAAGCCATTCGATGCCAGGGTGCTGATTTGGGAAGCTAGTGCCGTGGCCGAGACTGCGGTTAAGGAGGGAGTAGCCAGAATCACTGAGGGACACTTCGATGTTGGTAGGTACAGAGAGGAGTTGGAGGCGAGGCTTGGATTGACTAGGTCGATAATGCGGAGAGTAATCAACCAAGCCAGAAGAGAAGTGAAGAATATCGTTTTCTGCGAGGGTGAGGACCCGACAATTATCAAGGCTGCAGCGCAGTGCATTTCGGAGGGAATCTGCAAGCCTATCCTTCTGGGCCAATTGGAAAGGATTCAGGCTGTCAAAGATGAATTGGGACTAGATTTCGAATGCGATGCCATCGACGTAAGGTATGATCCTCGGAGGAGGGGCGTGTACGCCGATGAGATGCACATACTGAGGGGGCGCAGAGGGCTAACGAGGGAAGATGCGGTTCGTCTCCTCAGGTCCACTACCTATTTCGCTCCCATGATGGTCAGAATGGGTGATGCAGATGGATACCTGGGCGGAGTATCCCATCAATATCCCGACATCGTGAAGCCTTGCTTGCAGGTCATAGGCCCTAACCCCGATTCCCACAGGATTGTGGGAATGTACATGATGACTGTGAATGGCCAATTGATGTTCATTGGAGACGCCACGATCAATATCTACCCAGATCCGAGGACCTTGGCTGAGATTGCTATTCAAACAGCGAAGGTCGCTAGGAGATTTGGTGTAAAGCCTAAAGTCGCGATGCTGTCTTTCTCGAATTTCGGAACTTCTGCCGAGTTGCGCACGGATAGAATCGAGGAAGCAATACAGATAGTCAAGGAGATGGAGCCGGACTTGGTAATTGATGGACCTATGCAGGCAGATACAGCCCTTGTTCCAGAGATCCAGGATGACTATCCCTTCATGTCTTTCAGTGGGCCTGCGAACGTACTTGTCTGTCCAAACCTAGCATCGGCAAACATTGCCTACAAGCTGCTACAGAGAGTTGCAGGTGCCGAGATGACGGGTCCGATACTAGAGGGGCTGACTAAGCCCGCGCACGTGTTGCAGAGGAGGGACAGCGTCCGTGACGTGGTGCACATGGCTGCAATTTGCGCTGTTGATGCTCAGCGAGCTTCGACACAGAGGCTAATCGACTGAAATTGGATTTGGTCCGGCTTCGAGGACCTCGGCGCTGCACCCGGACGCGAACTTCTCGAAATTCTCAATGAACATCTGAGATAGCAGGTTTGCAACATTATCGAATTTTTTCGTGTCGTGCCATGTCTGGCGGGGTTGGAGGATGCTATCTGGAACGCCTTCGCAGGTGGTTGGGATTGAGAAGCCGAAGCGCTCGTCCTGAACAAACACGACATCATCTAGCATCCCACTCAACGCGGCGTTTAGCAATGCCCTAGTCCACTTGATCTTGATTCGGCTGCTTTCCCCATATCCACCTGCTACCCAACCAGTGTTGATTAGCCAGCACTTGGATTCGTGCCTCTTGATCTTCTCAGAAAGAAGGTCGGCGTAGATGCTGGGGTGCCTAGGCATGAATGGGGCACCAAAGCAAGTAGAGAATGTCGCTTGAGGTTCACTGATCCCCACCTCCGTTCCCGCGACCTTGGCGGTGTAACCGGAGATGAAGTGGTATGCGGCCTGCTCTGGCGTTAGCCGGGCAAGGGGGGGGAGCACTCCAAATGCATCGCATGTTAGGAAGACCACGTCCTTGGGGTGTCCTGCCATGGAGTCGTGGGTCCTGTTCTCGATGAACTCTATTGGATATGATCCTCGAGTGTTCTGAGTTAGAGAGCCGTTGTTGAAGTCTGGCGTTCCATCCGCATTCAGAACAATGTTCTCCAATATCGATCCGGGAATTTTTGTTGTAGCGAATATTGCTGGCTCGTCCTCCTCAGAAAGGCCGATGAGTTTCGCGTAGCAGCCACCCTCGAAGTTGAAAACGCCATCATCTGACCAACCGTGCTCGTCATCTCCAACTAGGGCCCTATCTGAATCTGCCGAAAGCGTAGTCTTGCCGGTTCCTGATAAGCCAAAGAACAGGGCTGAGGCCGTGCCATCGGTATTTGCGGAGCAGTGCATGGGAAGGAGGCCATCTTTTGGGAGGATGTGGTTCATTATTGTGAAGATCGCCTTCTTTATCTCTCCAGCGTAGTGGGTTCCACCGATTATTACCAGACCCCGATCCAGAGCCAAAATTACGAATACCCCGGAGCTTGTCCCATCCCTCTTGGGAATGGCTCTAAGGTTTGGTGCGTGAAGGATTGTGAACTCGGGCTCGTGGGAGTCGAGGTCTTTCGGATCTCCTCTTACGAACATATTGTGCATGAATGCGGCATGCCATGCCTTCTCAGTGACCAATCTAACGGGCATCCTGTATTTCGGATCGGCTCCGCAGAACGCATCCTTTACGAACAGGTTTGCGCAATGGTTCAGGTGTTTCCTGACCATGCCAAGGAGGTGCTCGAAGGTTTTTGAATCAGTAGATTTGTTGACGTCCCCCCACCAAACGTCTTCCGCCAAACCGGGCTCGTCGACGATGAATCTGTCATTTGGGGACCTGCCTGTTCTTTCACCAGTGGTCGCCAGTAGAACACCTTGGGAGGTGAGCCTTGCCTCACCGAGTTCGACTGACCGTGAATGCAATTCCTCCCAGTCGGGATTCCAATGAACTTGCCCCCGTGGACTTAGGCCATGGGCAGATAACGGCACAATAGACCCCTGCGAGGAACCACGCACTGGACATCCCCAACCCGTGGGCATGGTTTACACCTTCAAGCGTTGCGGCTACGGATAATTTCAGAAGGAATCAGACTGGGACTTCCTGAACTCTTGAAGGGGATGTGATTATGCAAGGAAGGCCCGGTTGGCAGCATATGGCAGATGATGAGCCGGATGATCGCATCATCCGCGAGCGTCAGTTCAAACGCTCCTCAGGTGTTGAGATTACCGACTTTGAATTCGAAGAGCGTGAGGACGAGGAAATTATTGTGCCCGCTGGTGATGAGGCGATTGGCGAGATTTTCGACCCGTTCTCAGAACGTGGGTCGAATTCCCCTGGGGCAGTTCTACCGGATGGAACGGTTGTCACCGCTCCTGAGAGGGATCTGGTCACAGAACTTTCGATTGAAGGTGAGAGGCGCGTAAACTGGATTATCATGGTATCAATGGTGCTAGTTTACAGTGCCATCAGCATTCAGGTTGGTACTACATTCAACCCGTTTCAGGGAACTATTGCATTGCTGATTCTGGGTTCCTTTGGGCTATTACTGGGAGAACTGTGGATCCCGAAGGAGAAGATGGTTCTCCTTGGCGTAACCTGGGTCATTATCTCGATGAAGGTCCTGTACGGATTAGCCATAGAGCTCAGGCAATGGAATGTCATCACTAGTGACTGGGGATTGGGGCTTGCTTTGGTTCTACTAGTCGGAGTTAACGTCTACGCCGCCTACCGGCACGATCAGGATGCAATAGCTGCGCAGTCGACCTTGGTCCTCCTCGCTATCGGTTCTACGGCAGGATCAGTACTTGGTGAGGAAGGGGTCGCAGGCATGATCCTGCTATCCA
>Ga0066850_10000990_pt1 | contig 15055 bp, 14 predicted proteins | sample ETNtaG_4_FD_67282 | JGI IMG/M metagenome (GOLD analysis project Ga0066850, IMG submission 67282) | Marine microbial and viral communities from oxygen minimum zone, Eastern Pacific Ocean - ETNP201406SV67 | ecosystem: Environmental > Aquatic > Marine > Oceanic | place: Pacific Ocean: Eastern... | reverse complement strand
CTCCGTCCAACTGTACCCTCCATCAAGGGAACGATATACTGCGGGACCTTCACATGAGGGGTTCCCTCTGTATACCGATCCATCCAAACCTCCAGCCAGATGCCCATGAAGGCCCGAGCATTGGGGAAAGCTCTCCACAGGGAAACCGATCCTCTGAATATCCCATGAAAGACCCCCGTTAAGAGATCTAGAGCATTGAGCTCCAGCAGCTGGGGAACCTGTATTGATGCAGTAGACGTAGATTACAGGATGGAAAGCCGTTACACCGGGTGGGGCTGGCATTGAGGCGATGCTCTGATGGTCCTGGGTTACATAGTACCCTTCGACTGGATATGGAATACTCCAGGACTCGCCGTCATTGTCAGAGTACTCAACGAACATGGATGCGAGAACGTGCATATCGAATTTTACGATCCTGTCGGTGAACTTGTCTACGTAGATGTAGGGATCGTTTGAGTTCGGGGTCTGTCCGGAGTCATCATCAATCTGACCGAATGGCCCGACGTCCTCCCACGTCTGCCCCTTGTCCGTCGATCTGATGATGTGAGTCCCATCTCCAAGTCCGTTGAAGTTGGTGAAGAAAATCGCCCCTGAGGAGGTGATTCCCAGAGTTGGCTCAAACGTATCGAAACCAGTCCCATAGTACGTCGCACTAGAGAAGAAAGGCGTGCTATTTCCCGAGAAGTCCGTAGAAATGTTCGATGCCAAAATTGCATCTGGGTCTGTCGCGTCAACCGCCCAGCGTTCCGATGGAGTCCCAGGGAAGTGGAACCAAGTGGTAACAGGTAGGTCTCGACCGAAATCAAATGTCTCATTGACAAGCTCTTCCACCGGGTCCTCCTCCCACCAAGTACATCCCGTTGTGGTTGAGCAGATAACAAGGACACAGAGTAGCGTCACAACCTTCGTCAAAACCTCACCCTAACCACTCGTTTTCTAGAATTGCGGGAACGGTCTCGAGCAACGAATCCTCCGGATTCCTCCATGCCATACCCAGATCCCTTTCAGCCGGGGAAGCATCCCAGAACAGCCTCTTTCCAAGGTGTGTCCTCGCCCATGCCAGGCTTATCTTGGGATGGAAGAGTGATACCAGTAATGACAGGGAGTAAGGCAACTGCCTGGTAGGGATCCTCAATTCAGGATTTGCCTTCTTCAGAGACTTTGCTATGTCCCTGAACCACATCTGTCCGGACACAACCAAGTATCTACCAGCATTATCTCCCTTAGACAGAGCCCTCACGTGTGCCTCAGCGACGTCCCGGACATCAACGATGCTGATGTGCATCGGGACGACCGCGGGAATATCCCTGTTCAACAGGGTCATCACGAACGAAGGACTCCCATCGAGATGCCTCTTCGATAGTGGCGGACCTAGGACTACACAAGGATTGATCGTAACCATCCTCGGACCAGACTCGCCCTTTTTCGTGTGCCATTCCCGTACAATCCTCTCGGCGCTAAACTTAGCCAGTCCGTACGGATTGTTCTCAAGTGTGGCATCATCAGCCCAAGAATCCGTGGTGAGAGTCTGACCGTCGTTCCACTTCTGAGGTCTTATTGCAGCAGTGGAGGATGTATGGACGAGGTGCTCGACAGTTTCCGACGCGTCAATAGCATCAAGCACGTTCTTCGTTCCAATCACACTGGGGTCCACGATCTTCTCCTGCGGCCTCTTGGACTTGAGAACCACAACCGCTGCTGTGTGTATTACCGACCTACAACCCGAAACGGCGTTGTGCACCGAATCACGATCTAGGAGATCCATCTCTACTATTTCCAGACTCCCTCCTTCAGCCACTTCCATTTCTCTGAGATGTTCCACCCTCTCGGGATCCGAAGCGTCCCTCACGGTCCCTCTCACGACTCTTCCCTTGGAGAGGAGATTCGCCACGACATGACTCCCAATGTAACCGCTAGCACCAGTTACTAGGACCACTCCGTTTCGGTGACGGGGTTCCATCATGTTATTGGTTGCCCGACGAGTCGCCTTTGTTTTTGCGGGAGTTGGAGAAACTGGGAGACCACCAATTAGCACGGCCCATAAGCCTCATTGCTGAAGGAACAACTATTGCTCGAACGATGGTTGCATCCACGAAAACCGCAACAGCTAGGGCAAAACCAATGGATTTGATAATCATCACATCGGCGAAGATGAAACCCGAGAAGACAGCAATCATGATCGCAGCTGCCCCAGTGATGAGCCTCCCAGAAGCTTGCAGACCCTCGGACACAGCACGGGTGTTGTCTTTAGTTTCCAGCCAAGACTCATGAATCCTGGATAGCATCAGTACTTCGTAGTCCATCGATAGGCCGAAAGCAATTCCGAACACTAGGGGCGGTACCATCAGATCCAGTGGTTGTGGAGTGAAATTGAGCGGACCGGCCAAGAGCCCATCCTGGAATACTACAACTATCAGTCCGAAGGATGCGGTGATTGAGAGGATGTTCATGAATACGGCCTTTATTGGCACTAAGACGGAGTGAACTTGGAACCAAACAAGAATCATTGTAACTAGGAGAACGAATGCCAGAGCGGCTGGAATGCGCTCTTTGAGATGTTCTTTCATATCTACTTCGTAGGAAGTCCAACTTCCGACCAGTACCTCCTCTTCACTTTCTGCGGTGATCTCTCTCATGTCCTTGATTAGTTGTTCTGCCTCATCACTCCCACTAGGGAATTCGATTGGGACGTTAATCATAGCAATCGAGTTTGAGACGGTAGTCAACCAAGTGATTCGATACTCCTGAGGCCACTGATCGATTTCTTTGTCGAACAGAGAGGGGTTGCAGAGTGGATGATCCACACTAACGACACCTTCCACTCCTTGGATATTCTGGCACATTTCTGAGATTGAAACTGCAAGTGGTTTTGAGAACGGATCCTGACCTTCATCGAAGACGATTACCAGAGGGACCACCGAAGCGGCGAATGCGGGGAACTCCTCCTCTAGAATCTCATATGCCTTTCTGGACTCCAGATCCGGAGGAAGGGTGTCTAGTCCTCCTGCGGTCAACTCCACATGGAGGAAAGGAGCCCCCATCAGAAGCAGTACCCCCATTGATGGAACCAGCCACTTTACTGGATTCTTCATCACCTTCCTAGAGAAATCCTCCCAGAAGCTACCTTCTCCATTTCCCCATGGCAATGGGACGGGCAGATTGTCTATCCTGTGACCGACGAATGAAAGCAATGCAGGCAAAAGGGTCAGGGAGTAGATTAAGGCTCCAAGGACCGCTAGGAAAGCTCCCATACCCATGGATGGCATGTGAGTCGCGGTGAAGTAGAACAGAGTACACAGACCAACTGCAACAGTAGCGCCAGAGTACAGAATTGCCCGACCCGCAGTTGACATCATAGTAGCCAACGCGCCCTCTACGTCCTGCCCCTTGTCAAGCTCCTCACGGAATCTGCTAATCATGAACAGGCTGTAATCTATCGACACTGCAATGCCAATCAGTGAAATCATTGACACCGAGTACTGGGTCATCGAGAACCAACGTGAGACATAGAAGGCCAGACCAGTTGCCATTGGGAACATGCAAAGAGCCACTGCCATAGGGAGCAATGAGGCGACGACAGTCCTGAAGACAAAGAGGAGGATTACCATTGACAGAGGGATGCCGATAATCTCAGCTCTGATCTGGTCTTCCTCGAGCATTCTGTCGAAGTCAGAATCGATAATGAGGCTACCAGATACCAGAACTTCCAAACTATCACTGTCCACGGCCGACTTGATATCGGATATCTCATTGGAAATCTCTTCTTCGGTGCCGTTGAATTTTACGAATGCAGCGACCCTATGCCCGTCGATTGAGCGATGGCTGGCTAGGTGGAAGGGGTCATCCGGACTGTCATAGGCAAGACTGATCTCCAGAACACCGAGGGATATTTCCTCCAAACCCTCTAGCGAACTCCTTACCTCTTTCTCGTAAGCCGGATCATCCCAGAGGAGTGACTCGTGAGTGAAGATGTAAGTCACGCTGTTTGTCGAAACGACAGGCAACTCCTCGCTCACTAACTCGAGAGCACGCCCCGACTCAATGGACGATGGGGGCGCATTGCCGTCGTCGAACTCATTACCCTGCGAAATTAACATCACAGACACCAATATCGAGAGTAGAGAAGCAGCGAAAACAAGATTTCTACTTCTGTGAATCGACCTACCTGCTCTCGATAGCAACCCTTCCATGGCCGCTCGCGCAAAACCCGAGTTTATCTATTTCTCTGGTCGCAGTTTTGAGCAAAGTGTACTCACTCACATCACGCGAGTGACGACACCGAATCCACCACCAGCGAGGGATTGAGGCCACTCTCGCCTAAGTCATCTCTGGTAGCTTCACCTGAAAGGACCAGAATACCATGGACCCCTGCCCTTTCAGCCATCTCGATATCTGTATACAGACGATCTCCCACCATCGCGCAATTTTGGGGTTGCAGACCGATCTCCTCGATCTTATGCAGGATCATACCCTTGTTGGGCTTCCCACAGATGTGCTTAGGCCTCACACCCGTTGTTGCTTCGAATAGAGCCATGTAAGCACCGGTATCTGGAAGTCCACCATCCGGTGACGGGCACACCATGTCGGGATGGCTAGATACCATCGGAACCCCGTTGTGCAGGTGAACCGAAGCCGTTGCCAGCTTCTCGTAACTGATCTCTGTATCATAACCTAGTACGACTAATTCCGGTTTGCTTGAGTTTGTGGAAATTCCTTTTCCTTCGAGCATCTCCCTCATCCCCTCGGTCCCAACTAGGAATGTTTCAGTGACTCCCTCGTTAGATAGCCAAGCGATAAGATCGTGCGTGGAAAGAAGGACTTCTCCTTCGTTGGCTTCGATACCCAGCCCCCTCAGCTTCTCCAAGTACTGAACCACTGACTTGCTAGAGTTGTTGGAGAGGAAGAACCTCTTGATCCCACGCTTCTCCAGTCTGTCCAGAAAACCAGCCGCACCCTCTATCAGACTGTCTCCAAGGTATATCGTACCGTCAAGATCCAAGAACACTGCATCTATTCCGTCGAGTGACTCGTCTAATTCGCTTCCCACGTTCTATCACATCATGGCAGTAATATAGTCTTGAATAGGAACCAAGGACTCCATAGTGCCTTCTGGGCCTCTTTATCAGCGATCATGCCCGTCAGCATATCGCCCATCTCCTTCTTCCTGGACGCCTTGCCGACGAACCAATTCATCAGCTTCTTCCACTTGACGACCTTCTGAAGCCTGTGTGAATTAGTCAATTCTTTACCCAGTGTCCTCCATAGATCAGTCATGTACTCAATCCCCTGCTCTTCGGGAAAACCCTCGGAGTGAGCGTTTCTGTCGAAGTATTTTGAAGTCATCTTTGCAGACAGTAGTCCATTTCCAATCCCCTCCCCGCTGAATGGGTCGACTAGACTAGCCGCATCTCCCACGCACATCACACCTGCTCCCGCGGTTCTCCTAGGTTGATAGGAGGGGGGTTTTTTCCTTGGGGAGCCGAACGGCAGCTGCCATCCCTTCTGAGATCCCTCGACAATCTTTGCATCCTTAAATCGCTCTTTGAAAACAGGATGGCTCTCAATAACCCAACGCTGCTTCTTCTTCAGAGACTTGCTAGCCCCGGTCTGCTTCCTCTGCTCGGAGATAACCATTCCAATTCCGACATTGACCACCCCTTCCTGTACTGGGAAGAGCCAGAAGTATCCTGGAATTACTCCTTCAATGAAGTGTATCTCAATAGAGCCTTGGCTTCCTTCAAAACCACCAACTCCCTCCCAATATTCTCTGTAACCACCACAGTAGTGATCATCGTCCCTCATTGGCTCGCCGTGAATTCCTTCCACCAGCTTTGTGGCTACTGGGCACCTATAGCCACCAGCACCAATCGTCAGAGCCGAAGTGAAACTCAAAATCGGGCTCTCAGAGGATCTACCGCCGAAACTTCCAGCCACTCCCGTAATTTTGCCATCATCATCCATAACCTCCTTCACGTTGAAGCCCTGGATTACTGAACCTCCAGCACCAATGACTATCTCAGTAGCTCTCTTGAACATCATATAGTCAAATTGTTTCCTAGGCAATGAATATCCAGCCATCTTCTTCTCGAATTCATCTTCTGGAAGCATCACCTTCACGATGTTCCCATTCGCTGAGCCGAATACTATCGAGTCGACCATAAAGTGAGGAGTCGCTTCGATCATCTCCTTAACGCCGAGCTCCTTTACATGAGACAGAGACTTACCTCCGACGGCATCTCCGCAAATCTTGTCTCTAGGCCACAATTCTTTCTCAATCAGAAGCACCTTGCAGCCATTCATCGCATTGTAAGAGGCGGCTGCAGAGCCACTCGGTCCGCCACCTACCACAATTACATCGAAGGCGGAACCATCCTCAGGCACTTCTCCCGTGTCTATCGGACCTTCCCAAGCATCCATCTTGGATTGATGGGAGGGGCATTATCATTCAAACTATGCCATGGGGTTCTTCCGTAATCTATTCTACGGTGCGTCATGAGCGAAACCATTTGGATAGTGCAGACAACTCTAACCGGCGAACTGAATGAAGCCGAAGTAGGAATGTGGTGCCAATCAATAATTGACTCGGACCTAGCTGCTTGCGTAGACATAAAGAGAACAAACTCAGTTTTTCGATGGAAAGGCAAAATCCAGAATACTCCCGAGTGGGATATACAAATCAGGACCCCCGAGTCCAAAAAAAGAAAATTAATCTCCAAAATTAAATCTGAACATTCCTATGACGTTCCGGAGATTATCTGGTGGTCTGTTGAGACCACGAAAGAGTACTACGATTGGGTTCAAGGCTGAGACGCTCTTCGTGGCACATGGGTCTATCCGAAATCCTTCGACCGGCAAAGAAGGTGCCCACTGTCTGGTGGAGCTCCCCTCAACCAATGTCATTGAGGCCAAAGTGGTCTACAATGTTCATTCTGGTAATTGGAGAATTTCTGTTCGGATTGGGAGACTCACTTCTGATAGCTGCTGGGATTGGAAATACCCCGTGGACGGTCTTAGCCGAGGGAATCTCTATCAATTTCGAAATTTGGACTATAGGGGAGGCAACATTCCTCGTAAGCGTCGCAGTAATGCTTCTTTGGATCCCTGTCAAGGAAATTCCCGGAATCGGCACAATCCTGAATGCAATCATAATCGCTCTCACAATCCATGTCATGGTTCCAATATTGCCTCAGCCTGAGAGCTTCCTTGGCTCTATCCTTATGGCTTCCTCCGGAATAATCCTAGTTGGAATTGGGAGTTCGATGTACCTGACTGCAAATCTGGGACCAGGGCCCAGGGATGGATGGATGACCGGCCTGCAAAGGGTAACGGGAGTGCCAATAGGGAGAGTCAGAATTACTCTCGAGGTCTCAGTACTAATTTTCGGAGTCATTCTCGGGGGCACCTTCGGATTTGGAACGATACTTTTCGCAATTACAATTGGTCCCGTAGTGGCGTCCTGTTTGTCCATTGCCGGCAGGATTGGATCGACCTAGGCCGACTCCTTTTCCTGCTCGACCTATAGGGAGGTTCATGGGGTATTTATCTACAGACGCAGGCATGGGAGCACACGGAGTAGTTCAGAGATACCGGGAGTTCCTACCCGTCTCAGAAGACACCTGCATCATCTCTCTTAACGAGGGTAACACCCCACTAATCCAATCTTACAACCTAGTTCAGGCCATAGGAGGAGGATTCAGATTGTTCGTGAAATATGAGGGGCTAAACCCCACAGCCTCGTTCAAGGACCGAGGAATGACTCTGGCCGTGACAAAGGCGGTGGAGAATGGCGTACGGGCAATAGTCTGCGCTAGTACTGGTAACACCAGCGCCTCCGCAGCAGCCTACGCCTCCCGTGCTGGTTTGACATGCGTAGTACTGATTCCAGAGGGAAAGATCTCCTATGGAAAGATGGCTCAGGCCCTAATCCATGGAGCTAGGACGATTGAGATCAGAGGGAACTTCGACGATGCGTTGGAACTGGTGAGAGAGTTGGGTCTGAGGGATGATTTCGAGATTGTCAACAGTATCAATCCCTTCAGGATCCAAGGGCAGAAGACGGCCGCTTTCGAGATCTGTGACGAACTTGGAGATGCTCCTGACATTCACTTCCTGCCAGTTGGAAATGCGGGAAACATCACATCTTACTGGATGGGATATAACGAGTACAAGGATGCAGGCAAATCCAAATCACTTCCGAGAATGATGGGTTGGCAGGCGGAGGGCTCAGCTCCAATCGTAAAGGGCCACGTAATCGCCTCGCCCGAGACCGTGGCAACAGCAATCAGAATAGGCAATCCAGCAAGTTGGGAACAAGCAGTGATAGCCTCTAAACAATCATCCGGGATCATCGACAGTGTCTCCGATGATGAGATTCTCGATGCCCAGAGGATGCTCGCCAGAACCGAGGGAATATTCGTTGAACCAGCCTCGGCTGCAGGAATTGCAGGAATTGTCAAGAGCCATGCAAGGGGGCACATACCACCAGACTCGACTGTGGTCGTCACAGTAACCGGACATGGTCTCAAGGACCCAGGAATAGCGATTGAGAATGCTAATTTGAGATCCGTTGTGGTAGAACCTGATATCAGATCTGTGCTTGGTGCCATAGGAATGGAATAAGCACCATTATTGCCAACCTGCCAATCGCGTGACATGGCCGACAAATTCTCTGAACGCGAGTTTTCTACCAGGGTTGTTTGGTCTGGAACCAATCATCTCGAGGGTTCCGCAGTGACTCCAATTTTCACTACCTCCACCTATCAGCTTTCAGATGAGCGATATCGAAAGTGGGCCGAGGGAGCCCAGCATACTCTGATGTATAGTCGATATTCTAGTGTTAACTCGGAAGCAGTGGCCGCCAAGGTTGCCTCCCTCGAAGGTGCTGAGGACGGTGAGACATTCGGTAGTGGCATGGCGGCAATATCTTCGACGTTACTATCTCTGCTATCCAAAGGAGACCACATAGTGACGTCGGCAGACATTTATGGTGGAACATATGGTTTGATGACCTCTTACTTCCCCAAATTCGGAATCGATGTCACCATGGCAGATATCAGAGACCCCAGCTCATTTGAGGCGGCAATCAACGAAAATACAAAACTGCTCTATGTAGAGACCATCACCAATCCAGTCCTCAAAGTCTGCGATCTCGAGGCGATGGCCTCATTGGCGAAGAAGCACGAACTAATCGCCGTCGTCGACAATACATTCGCAACTCCTTGGGCCTGTAGACCCATTGCAATGGGCTTCGACATCGTCATCCACTCCGGAACAAAATTCCTCAATGGCCATACAGATCTTACAGCAGGTATTGTAGTCGGAAGAGCCGATCTTATCAAGGGAGTTTTCGAAGCCAAAACTAAACTCGGAGGGGCTGCAGACCCACAGATGTGTTATCTTTTGGAGAGGGGGATGAGAACTCTACATGCTAGGATGCCTATTCACACATCGAACGCTTCAGAGATAGCTCGCAGACTCGAGAAACATCCAGCTATTACAAGCGTTAACCACCCCTCACTCCCAGGCTCCTCTGATTTCGATGTTGCAAAGAGAATAGCACCTAGAGGAACAGGGATGCTGTCCTTCGCAGTCAAGGGAGGGGATGAGTGTGCCTTGCTCTTCATCCGAGCTCTTGAGATAATCTTTGAGGCAACAAGCCTCGGAGGAATCGAGAGCCTAGTCACCTGCCCCTTCAACACCAGCCATCTCTTCGTTCCCGGGGAAGTCCGGCTTGAGGCTGGAATCTCCCCTGGATTCGTTAGGATGAGTGTAGGGATAGAGGATGTCGAAGATTTGTGGGCAGATATCGATCAAGCTCTGAGGGCAAGCCAATTGTGAACGGGTAATCGTATGGACACATCACTTCTGATCGCCACTCTAGTGTTCATCATCCCAATGTGTTTCAGCCCCGGTCCCAACAATGTTCTATGCGCAGCTCACGGATCTCAGCATGGTTTCAAGGAGACACTGACATTAATCTCAGGAATGGCAGTCGGTTGGTCTCTGCTGGGATTGTTCGTAGGTGGTGCGACAGTATTCATAGAGGAAAACAAGAGTTTCTTCGACATTCTGACATACATCGGGGCCGGATACATAGCCTACCTTTCGTACAAAATCGCAACATCTGACCCGTTGGACGAGGATTCACAAGAGAACGAACGCCTCGGTTTCTCCACTGGGGTCGCGATACAGTTCGTGAACGGCAAGGCATGGATTCACTTCCTAGTTCTGATGACTACATTTGGGTCTCTATTCGGAGTAGGCTTCTCTGGCAAAGCCCTACTCGTCTTACTCAATGTGATGTTCGGGCTTCCAGCTGTTATGTCATGGGCAGCGTTTGGAACAGTTCTTCGAAGAGCCTTCTCCACTCCTAGTTCCGCTATCGCACTCAACAGGGCAATGGGCGTTTCACTGTTTGCAGTGGCGGTTTGGATAATCATCCATTAATGGTGCAGAGGGCAGGATTCGAACCTGCGAAGCACTACGCACTGGGACCTCATCCCAGCCCCTTTGACCGCTCGGGTACCTCTGCTCGTAAGTCAGCGGGCCAACCTCGACATATTTCAGAGGTATCCTAACTTCCACATTATCAGGTATCCGACTGGAAGCAACGGCAAGCAGATTGCAAAGCCCCTTCGAAAAGCCCTCCACAAACTGTCTTCTTGCCCTTCAGGGATACTATCAGCAACTGCTACAACCAACTCTTCGATTATGTCTGCACCCGCGGATCCGCTATTGGCCAAACTGCTCCCTCAGAAATTTATCCCGACCTTGGCAGCCATCGGAGGTGCCTGACCTGTTTTGGCGTAGTAGAACAGCGACGCTCTGTTCACCGCATCAACAGTTGAGAAGAAGAGAACCATGAACAGGATACCAATGGCTAGGATCAACATCCCTAGGATGGAACCTACTTCACCCAACACCATTAGAGGAACGGATACGCAAAACACTAGGAGAATACCGAAAACCATGAACAAGCCGGTTCCAATATGGGACGTCACATCCTCACCCCAAGTCCTCTTGAACAACTCCGTCGACCTACTCATTCCATCAAGCACACCAGCTCTTTCCAGGACGATCATGGGGATCACGAAGAATGTTACAATCCACCAAGCTATGCCAATGATAAAACTAGCTAGCCCTGCAACAATCCTGAGTGGAGCAGGCGAATCTTCGCTGTGAGCGAGGCTCTCTAGGGCCTGGATGAAAAGACCGACCGTGCCAGCAATTACTCCCCAAACCAGAATCTGCGGGAGGCATTTGATCGCCTGCCCTATGCCGTAGAAGAAACTTGGATTAGTCCCCGAACTTAGGCGCTCGTGGGCGCTAGCGATGATCGCAGCATTCCAGAAGACCGTTATTATAGACACTAACATGTAGAATACGAACCAAATTGCCATATGAGCAATAACAAACTCGTTTCCGCAGTCTTCACCCACGCACTCTGGGTCTGAGGTGATAACATCCAGACCGACCGAGCTGGAGATTGCCGCTCCTATTGCTACAAGAGAAAATAGGGCCGAAAGAAAGGTGTATACCATCAGTTCCGGGTCAGCTCTTACTACCGCCACCCCGAGCCTCGTCATCTTCCATCCCCGAGAAATCCTCTCACGAAAACCTAGCCTCCGCCCATCTTTGCGCATCATCCAACCATCTGTTACAGTAACCATGCCGCAATTCTACTGGCTTGGGGTAATAACGATATTCACGGAATCACCAACTGAGACACTGCCTTCTCGTAAAACGCGTGCTAGCCATCTCGACCACCCGAACTCCTGCTCGTGGGCGACTCTATCGAATCGCCTACCAATGAATGACCCCCCGATCTTTGAGCAAGGCGCACATGGCTCACTGAGCTCCAGAACGACGTTACCAACCTCCAGCCTCATCCCCTCTACTAGGGAACCCCACTCGATACCTTGGATTGTAAGGTTCTCGCCGGTCGATCCAACCTCTATCGGATGACCCTCCTGCTTCAGGTACTCGATTCGCTCAAGGGAGAAGATGCAGACCGCTCTATCGAGATCTCCCCCTCGCCCGTCTCTGAACCTGTTGAAGTCACCCTCGACTCCTTTCTTCCCGATTTTGGCTGAATCCACGGTTATCTTGGGTACCCCGCCGGAGCTGATGTTGATCGAGTGAATCAAGCCGTTCATCCAATGACCTCGGAAAAATCAATGTCCAAACTTAGCCTATCAACCATTTCCACATACCTGTCCGAGAGGGACTCGTCAGGCTCGCTCAGATTATGCTTCCAGAACCTCCAGGCGGCAATGGATAGCGTGGCAAAGCGATGAAGGAAGGGAAGGGAATCCACCTCGTCTTGAGTGAGCCTTCTGACATTCTGATAACCATCTAACAAGGCCTTCCATCGCCCCCACACCGGAACATTTCCATCCCATCCGAATCCTACGCATGACATTGCAAGGTCGAATGCCATCGGGCCTATCCATGCCTCTTCCAAATCGAGAATCGCAGATACCCCCCCTCCTTCCCCAATCACGTTGTCTGGGAACAAGTCGCCGTGGAGTACCCCTCGTGGTAGATGCGAGGGGAAGCCACTCCTAACATCAGCAATCTGGGACGACAGCATCTCGACGAAAGGGTCAGAACGACCAATTCGAGCAGAGTGACTAATCACCTCTTCGAATAGATCGAAACCCATCCTGTAGCTCTTAGGGAAGCAGTCTGCTTCGGGAATAAGATGCATCTTAGCCTGAACTTCCCCAAGACTCCTCAGCGATTCCTCATCTTGTCCTAGGATTCCTCCGCTAACATATGGGAGCAAGGTCCATGCATGTCCATCCTTGACTGCAATCCGATTCCCGTCAGTTAGAGTTAATGGAACAGTTGTTGGGATTCCGTTGTTGTGCAGGTGAAGATGGCAGTCAACCACCCTGCGAACCTCTTCGACTGTGTTTGCATACCATGCCTTCAGGACGGAAAAAGAACCATCCTGTAGACTCAGTAGTAAGTTGGTATTGTCCCACCCCCCCTCAAGGGGGGTCACTGCCTCTAGTCCCTCTAATCCAGCCTTAGACATTAACCATTCAACATCATCTACTTCAACCAATTCATTGGCCCCCTTTCCTCGACCAGATTTGATCTAGAAACCTTCCAACCATTCCCTTCTCAACCGAAAGCCCTCCAGAACTTAGACGATCCATTTTTTCCAAAAATTTCAGATCCTGCTTGTAGAAATCCAGGATAAATTGAATCTGGCCTTCTGTTGGAATAGGCTTTCTATCAGAACCTCCCGACTGTCGTGGGCCTAGTATTATTTCTCTTTTCGAAATCGTAGATAGGAAATCACGAATTTCTTCCATTTCATTGATCCAGAAAATGTTTGTAAAATACTCAGGTCTTTTTCCTATGAAGAATACCTGAGGGAGGAAATGATGTTTTATTCGAGGATAAGTTCGGTAATAGTGAGAGAAGTTTTCCACAAATTCATCGAACCCCACTTCTGGGATATCGCCAAAGTGTAGCACCCTGTTTGAATATCCAGACACAAACCTTTGTACAGGATCTCTTACAACACAGAATCTAAAGTCAGCCTTGAACTTCTTAAAAGGAGGAGACCCAATCGATTTATGAATTTCTAAAATCGCCTCGTCCTCGCCTCCTTCTACTGATTCTCCTAACGATTCAAGTATCATCGCCTTGACACTAGTGCACCCACATTTTGGAGTGGCGTGATATGCTAATGAAACACCATTAATGCCGAAAAACATCTAACTTTCTCCCTCCTGCAAATTCTCTCGAATATGACTTTCCCATTGAGAGTGATCAAAACCAGTCAACCTGCCAAAGAGACCAAGCTCTTCGCATAATTCTTCACCGCATGTCAAATAATGTAACTTCCCCAATGGAACATACTCACCTTTGACGCTTAATATTGGCAATCTGTAGATGTTCCAGTCTCTACCTTGCAGAAATCTTACAATTGGAGATTTTATCATTCTCGGAATGAGTGAGAAAAATAGCATTGCAGCCCTTCCCAATAATGAAACTCGTCGGTTGCTCGCAGCAGAGTTTGCATGCCTGTCCATCCTCAAGTCATAGTTCCATTCATCGATTCCTAGGAATTCTTCAATCTCTCTTATTACTTCTAGTGGTTCGGAACGCATTCTCGAGCTGTCAATAATGGTGAATCGGCCCAATTTAAACTCCTTCAACCAATTCCCCATCGAAGTGCCATACAGTGAGTCCACTCGCAGTGCATCCTCCAACCACGCTTCCTCGAAAGCATCCCAATTGCGATTGTTTGCTCCATCCTCTCCAGAATTCCTAATCATATTCCAGTGACTAACCGTTCTGGAAACCGGCTCTCTAAGGCAAAGAATAAATTTTGCATTTGGGAAATTGGCCTTTATTCTCCCAGGAGCAATCGGGCAGGCGAAGGTATGCACTGAAGCATCTATCTTTAGCCCATCTCCCGAAAAGAAGCCTTTGTATTCATTCCAAACCGGCTCCTCGACCACTCTTTCGAAGGTACCTTTGTGCGTTGCAATGAAGTTTGGCTCCATCGGATTGGAAAGGTCGACTCCGGGATGCTGATCCAAGACATGCGACAACCAAGTAGTGCCAGCCTTCGGAACACCGATCAAGAAAGCATCCATTCGCATTAACTCCTAATTACCCGGGAGGGGCATATCATTTCACTTTCATCGTATTAGAAACGAGCTTAGTAAAGCATACGCATAAAACAATCCTGTCATGCCTACTGAACATCATATGTTCAAAACCGAATTCGAACAAACAAAACCGTACTATGCTAAAGCCCAGTCCGAGAGCACAAGAGGAGAGGTATTTTCTGGGGTCGAAGTATGAAATTATCCATAATTAACTCATACCAATTTATCAGAGACATGACGAGAACCATAGTTAGGGGTGAATTGGACTCCCCTGAATTCATTGTTTTGGATGAAAAGGAAGTCATCTTCGCTAGCGTGGCAAAATCAGCATGCTCGTCAATTAAGACTGCTATCTACGGCAAACCACCAGAAGGAATTCAGATTCACCAATATACTTCGCACCTCTCCCATAGGAGAAT
>Ga0066850_10000989_pt1 | contig 15059 bp, 14 predicted proteins | sample ETNtaG_4_FD_67282 | JGI IMG/M metagenome (GOLD analysis project Ga0066850, IMG submission 67282) | Marine microbial and viral communities from oxygen minimum zone, Eastern Pacific Ocean - ETNP201406SV67 | ecosystem: Environmental > Aquatic > Marine > Oceanic | place: Pacific Ocean: Eastern... | reverse complement strand
CTCATCCTAATTCTCGACCTATCAGAAATAGTAGCCCCAGGGATCTCGATCGTTCCATGTTTGGGATTTGTCTTGATATCCGAGAATCCGAGATCGCTGATGGAATCAACGATTCTTGTGATTACACCCTCCCTAGTACTCCTGTCGACCTTGCCCGATTCTGTAACCCCTAGTTCTGAATGATTTCCTTCTTGGACTGAAAGTGCGATGGTTAAACCGCCTGATTTCCTATGTTTAACATTAAACCAATTAGTTTTCTGGACAATGTCTCTAGTCAATCTAAGGTGCGGGTCCTGATCTACACCAACTGGAACAACAATTGGCCTCAAACCACCATATTCCTCCATCTGAGGATGGACAATATCGCCTACCTGGACTAGTGGTGCCTGGACGTGCGCGAGATTGGACTCGCCATTAAAGCCGTAAATCGCCTCAAACTCAGAGAGGTTTGTTCTCTGACCAAGGGTGAAGGCGAGCCTCTGCACTGCGGGACGAGAACTTTGGAAATACACATTGGTATTGTCCGGATCGAGACCAAGCGCTGCATAGTTCAGAACATACTCTCGGAGTGCTGTTTCACGACCCTTGTCTAATGACGTCCCCCGTGTTGCCAGTGCCTCCAAGTCAGCGACCGTTACGGTCACATCGGCACCCTGCTCCTGGAACCATCTAACTTGCTCGATCACCATGCTATGCCCCAGATGCATCCTACCACTCGGCATCAGACCAGTTAACACTCCGAAGGGATCGTTAGATGTCATCGAATCGACCACCACATCTAGGTCCCTATGGGCGAAAACTATTCCTCTGCGGTGTAACATTCCCGGATTTGGCAGAGAACTAGAATCTACGGAAGAGAGGCCGAATTGTTGGACAATTCTAGAGTAATCTGTAGATTGCTCAGATGACCAGGGGTCTATCCTTCCGGCATTTTCCATGTAATGCGGCAGGTATTGCACCCAATCAAGGCATCGCAAGTAACGAAGCAAAATATTGCAGACAGTTAGAACGAAGAACGCAACCGCATCCCGAGACACATGGCCGTTATACACTGCTTTGGAGTTGGTCTAGTTGGCTCTTATGTCGCCAAGAAGCTCTCGGAGTCTGGACATACGGTACATGCTTACGACCCCAATCCAGATCGCGTAATTGGCCCCCCAGGGATTGTGGTGCATCGGCTAAACCCCGATGATTCCCCGATAGACTTGATGCTAGAAATGATTGGTTCGCCTGAAGGATTAGAATTCGACCCCGGGGAAGATATTGTTGTCAATATGCTCCCTGGAGACATCGGACACTCCACCACAACAAAACTCGCCGAGCTTCCATGGAGAGTCGTGGATCTAAGTTTCAGCCACTTGACCCCTGACAGAGACCACCAGAAGGCCAAGGATTCCGGCGCGACTATCCTGTGGGATACCGGAATTGCGCCAGGCCTTTCCAACATGCTCCTATCATTAGCATACTTGGAAATGGGCGAATTGCGCAATGGCGAGGTACGTGTAGGGGGGAATCCCACCACTCCTACTTCGGGATGGAACTACATGGCCCCGTTTTCACCAATCGATGTAATTGCTGAATACACAAGGCCAGCAAGGATCATTAGAGGCTCGGAGCAGGTGACGGTACCTGCTCTTTCAGAGAGGCATGAGATTGAGGTGATTGGAAAGGGAACCATGGAGGCCTTCCTAACAGACGGGCTCCGCAGCGTCTTGAGCACGATCCCTGCAATAGATCTCTCAGAATACACCGTAAGATGGCCAGGCCATATTCAGAGGTACATCAATGAGAGGGAGTCCGGGGAATTAGATATTCAGAGTCTAACATCCGAATGGAGATATGATGATGAGGTCGATGAATTCACCTGGATGGAGGTAATCGCTGAGTCCCTAGATGGTTCCAAAATGAAATGGCAAGTACAGGATCATGGGAGCCATGATGGCCACTCTATGGCGAGAGCCACGGGATTGGTAACAGTATGCTGTGTTGAGGAATGGATCATGGATCCCGACATGCTTCCAAGCGGTGTCCATCCACCCGAGGCGCTTTCGTCCGACGTCGTAAGAAGGATTCTCTCTAGGATGGCACAAGACGGCGTAGACATCGAAGGGCCGATCATCAATGGTCTCGATTGATTGGCTATGAAAACTGGTCGTTCCGAATCAAGTAGACTATCGAAAGTGGCACTGCAATTAGCATAGTCATGGCAAATAACGGTAATTTCCACCCCACAGATTCTTCTGGTGACCGCTCAATTAGCCACGTGAATGATAGGTGGGACCCGGAGAAGTCCTGAGTCCATCGGAAAAGATTCGAAGTATGGTGGCCGACTATGGTTACGGAGTAGTTCAGATCGTTGAACGTGAGCAATGGGGTTGTGACAATCCCGCCGGTACCACTATCCAGTTCTATAATCACGGTGGTTTCGGGGTGTTTGGTTACGATAATCCCCCCATCTACTTGTCGCCAACCCACTGTTAGCTTTCTTTCATCGGATGCTAACATGGGCATCGGTTTGCCATCGCTTTCTGAAACCGAAATTACCGTCGAGTTGAGCTCTATCATTATCGTACCCGGGACCGACCATGAGCCCATATCCATAGGTTGTGATGGTTGGATCGTGATAGTAGAATTATTCAGAACTGCATTTGTCGACAATCCTGATTCTCGATGGAGATGCCACTCGCCCCAAGTTGTGAACCAGACGGGTTGTTCCTCTAACCAGGAGATGACGTCTTTGTCCTCCCTGACTCTCAAGTCTCCAACCCTGGCTCTCCAGTGGATGCTCACAAGGGAGTCCTCCTCGGCGGATTCAATCATCGTCTTGTCCGAGGCTCCCTTCTCGAGACTGGCCCCATTCCTAGTTGCGATTGAGAGCCCTTCGGGGGCGTCTTCGACCATATCTCCCACAATACTGAATCCAGAACTGATTAGGAAAGCCCCGGTTTCTTCATCAACAACGGGGTGACTGATACCGAAGGAAATAGGATTAATGCCCCACCTTGAAGCGTTAGTTAGCCCTACAAGATATTCCTTACATGCAGCAATCACCCATGGGTCATCAATTGGATCGACCCCCTCATAACCGTGGCATCCGAACTCATCCCCACTATCGAGACGTTCAGATGATATGACGCTGGAAAGCCATGTGTCAGTCCCCCATTCCCCCGCAACGGCAGGGCAAAATATCGGTACGCAGAGCAATGCGAAGACGAACAGTGTGGGTATCTTCCCGCCCATGCCCTTCTCTGATTGTTTTGATTATTCAACATATTCAACTGTAAACTATGAAAATAGTGACTACACGCGAGCGACATGGCGCTTTCAGAGGACTCTCTAGGGGAAATCTCCGAATGGGTTGGTCTCGAGGGTACCGGCGAGGGGTTCTCCACCCCATTGATATACAGATTCCTAGAGAAGTACGTCCCTGCCCTCCTACGGAGCATCACCAATGTACATATCAGAGGTGCTCACAAGGTTCCAAAGAATGGTGCGGCTATATTCTGTGGCAATCATCTCGGCAATCTAGATCCCTTCGTCAAGATTCTGGCAGCTCAGAGGCCGATTCACTTCATGGCAAAGGAAGGGCATTTCGACAAGCAACCCAATCGTTTTGTAATGATATCAACAGGCCAGATTGAGACTTTCAGAGAAAATGGCGCACGTGATGCGCTGGCGAGAGCAGTCGATGTAATACAAAGTGGCCGCTGCCTCGGGATTTTCCCAGAGGGGACTCGATCAAGGAGGGAAAACCCCCCTTTGCTTCAGCCGGCAAAGTCCGGATTCGCTAGACTGGCTGCGAAATTTCCCAATGTCCCGGTCGTTCCAGTTACTATGTCAATCGGTGCAAGAGATTTCATGCCTCCAGGAAGCAAACTGCCCAAGCCATGGAAGAGAATCGAGATTATTGTTGACGATCCGATAACTTTCGCACAGTGGGCGGCGGACCCACAAGGAGGAGGTATCGATGATGCTTGGGTGAGGGAGCTTAGCCAAAGACAGACCGATGAAAGGCAGGCTACGATGAGGGTCTTGTATAGAAAATTCTCAGACCAGTTTATTGAGACGCTTAGAATTAGGGGCGCTCCTTAGCGCATCCTTGAAGGACTACCTTCTCACACCATCCAAAGTACATGGAGCAGTATCTGGATTTTCTTAGGCGGATTCTTGACGAGGGCGCATCCAAGGGAGACAGGACAGGCACAGGCACGATATCCGTGTTTGGGCATCAAATGAGGTTCGATTTGTCGGATGGATTCCCTGCAATAACAACGAAGAAAGTACACTGGCCGAGTGTTATTCATGAGTTGCTCTGGTTCCTGTCCGGGGATACGAATATCTCTTACCTAAAGGAAAACAATGTGAGGATCTGGAATGAGTGGGCCGACGAAAACGGCGACCTAGGTCCGGTTTATGGAAAACAATGGAGGTTCTGGGAGTCAAATGACGGTCGTGTCATTGATCAAGTAGAGGCGGCGATTGATTTGATCAATAATAATCCCAGCAGTAGGAGAATCATTGTCTCCGCATGGAATGTTGGTGATTTAGAAGAGATGGCACTAATGCCCTGTCACGCCTTCTTCCAGTTCTACGTCAATGACGGGAAGCTCTCTTGCAACCTTTACCAGAGAAGCGCTGATGCCTTCCTAGGGGTGCCATTCAACATCTCCTCATACAGCCTGCTTACTTGCATGATTGCCCAGGTGTGTGATCTCGAACCAGGTGAATTCGTTTGGACAGGCGGTGATTGCCACCTCTATCTAAATCACTTAGATCAGGCCAGATTACAGATCGCGAGGGAGCCAATGGCTCTGCCGACACTCACCATGGACCAATCGATCAAGTCGATCGATGATTTCAGATACGAGCATTTCTCTATCGATGATTATTCTCACCATCCGCACATAGCGGCACCAATATCGGTTTAGTGATAGAATGAAGATGGCGATGATAGTTGCAATGGATGAAGACGGGTGCATAGGAAGGGGGAACGGTTTGCCTTGGAGGATTGCGAGTGACATGGCTCGTTTCAAGAGTTTGACAGAGTCAGATGGATTCAACTCTGTAATCATGGGCAGGAGGACCTGGGAGTCACTTCCCGAAGCATTCAGACCCCTACCCGAGAGAGTCAACATCGTAATGTCCAGGGATACAGAATGGAGCAGTGATGGCGCAATCACGGCTTTGTACGTTGGAAGGGCCATAGAGGTGGCATTCGCTGAGGGAAGCGAAGAGTGCTGGGTCATTGGTGGAGCCCAGATCTACGAGATGTTCTTGGACAGGGTAGACGAGATTCATGTCACTGAGGTCCACACGAGTGGAAGCGGGGACGTATCATTCCCGGATTGGGATAGAAGTGAGTGGTCGCAGGAGGTAGTGGAGTCATTGGATCCTAGCGAGACGGATGAGTACGGTTCGACATATTCGATTTGGACGAAGGCTTGAATTATCTCGTCATTTGAAGAAAAAATATGCGATCATTCCTGATTACAACGATTCTTCTACTGCCCATCTTGATTGCTGGTTGCACTGAGTCAGAAATGAAATCCGCGGAAGGTGCCCTTGGATGCACCTACACGGATGCCACGAACTACAACTCATCTTCTGTTGTAGACGATGGATCTTGCATTTACCCTGAGCCGCCGGAGCCTACTCTTGGGTGCACATACTCGGACGCTCTTAACCACAATCCTTCTGCATCGGAAGACGATGGGTCATGCAGGTATCCCGTAGTTGATGATCCGGTTCCCGGATGCACTTACTCGGACGCATATAACTTCGATATGAATGCGACAATAGACGATGGCTCTTGCCTCTATGATACTGACGGGGACGGCATCATCGACGACTTCGAGGAGCCAGGCTGCATGGACTTGAATGCGAACAACCACAACTCATCTTCAACGGACGATGATGGGTCTTGTGACTACGATGCCGATGATGATGGTGTTTACGACTGGGCGGAGCAGGAGGGATGCCTGGATGCGAATGCCTCGAACTATGAGCCCAGTGCCACGGAAGCGAACTTCTCACTATGCGAGTACCCTCTCGAGGTTACGGTTGATTACCTCGAGGAATATCTGAGAGACATGAAAGATGACGACTCATTGTTTGACCTACTGGGAGGTAGCAAGTCAATGGTTAGGATTTCTGAAGTCATGTTACAATCGGAGGAAGAGTCAGCCGAGAGTGATTCCAATGCGAATACCACCGGAGTCGAGATTTTAATCGGGCATGATCCGGTAAACGAGACCGTCTACGAGGGGATGGCAATGAGGTTCCTAGGGGATATCTCATTGGAGCAAACCACAATCCAAGGGCCCGATGGGATAAACTACAGAATCGGGAACTCAGACTCTGGCTCATGGTACTTCGCGAGAGACGAGGTTTACGAATACGAGAATCCTTTCGCAGACGACGATGAATCTGGGAGCTCCAGCGACGATGAGGATGATGGCGAGGGAGATTCTCATTGTGATAGATTGATGGAAAGAGACAACCCTATTGAGTGGGCTGATAACTGGTCCATCTCCCATTACGAAGGGGGCCATTCGGCAATCGCATCAAACGGGTCATGGACCGCTAGTATTGACCTAGTGGGCGATCCTCCAGTTCTGAAGATGCTTGAGATTTCTGAAATCGATGGTTTACAGAGGTGCGCAATTGAGATATTGGACCCCTCTGAATACAACATTGCAGTGAACACAAATCTACCAAAGACCTCGATGACGATGAAGTTCGAGAACCAAGTCGAGGAGGAATCTGGCAACTCGAAGACATGGTCGGGCGATCTCGGTGGGGATCACTTCGAGGAGGTCAACCTCAATGAGATTCTTCTGAAGGTGATTTACACGGATGAAGAAGGGGCTGAGTCGACTCTCGGGTCAATGCAGTTGAGCGAGCAGACTTCCAGCTTCACCGACAGGTGCTTCCAATGGACGCTTTCATGGACTGATTCGGACAATGACGGTTACACCTCAACAGATGATGCGTATTCGGTCACCAGAGCTGAGAAGTTGATCGATCCCTGCGCTGAAGATGACGAGCTCCGGAACAGGGATTACCAGGTAGTCTTCTACGACTTGTGGGCCGGTATGCCTACTGGGGGGGTCTTCACACCGGGGTTTGGCTTCATAGCAGCGATATCGGCAGTCTTTGCTTCGGCTATGGTGTCGCGTAGAAGGGGCTGAATAACGATTATCCGTTTCTGGATTTGTGCTTACCTCACTCTTGAGCCGGATCCAATCTCGCCTTCTGTTGTCAGGACTTTGACTCCACCCTCACCATCGTCAGCAGCTAGAATCATACCCTCGGACATTACTCCCCTAAGCTTCCTCGGCTCAAGATTAGCTACGAATACTACGTTCAACCCCTCCAATTCGGAGGGCTCATAATGGCCCTTCAGGCCAGCACATACAGTTCTTGTCGAATCGGGGCCCTCTTCAATCGTGATCACGAATAGCTTGTCTGCATTGGGGTGGTCCTCTACGGTGATGATCCTGCCAGTCCTCATCTCAACCTTCATGAAATCTTCGAAATCGATGTAATCCCCCCCATCTTCCGGAGGGGGGGACTCGTCATTGTCCTTACTGTCGCCGAGAGACTCCTCACTTTCGAGAATCTCATCTAGATCAAGTCTTGTGAATAATGGCTCTGGCTTTTCTGGGTTCCAGTATAGTTCCGATTCGATATCCATAGATTGATCCCATAGAATGTGGTCTATTTCGGATTTGTTTCCTAACATGTGCCAAAGCCTATCTGACGAGAATGGGATGAATGGGCGCAGGCACACTGCTAGGCAGTTGCAAATCCTCCATGAGAGCGCCAGTGAAGAAAGGGATGCCTCCCTTTCGGGATTATCTTCCTCATTGAGGTACTTCCATGGTGCAGCATCCTGTATAACTGAGTTCCCAATCTGGGCTATTCCCATAATGCTCCTTAGGGCTTCTTTGAAACGCTGCCTCTCCATTGATCCGATCGCATTTTCGATCTTTTCATTGATGGAATCAATTGTTCCCTGATGCAATGAAGAGTTGTCGTATCTCGAGAGCGGGTTAACGCCCCCCCCATCAAGGCGATGTGATAGGGTCAGAACTCTGTGGACAAAATTACCATAGGTCCCAATTAGCTCGTTGTTCACCCTATCTACATATTCGTCCCAACGGAAATCAGTATCGTGAGTTTCGGGCATGTTGATCGATAGATAATACCTGAGTGCATCGGGATCGTACCTTTCCAGATATGATGGCAGCCATACTCCATGCCTCCTACTCTTGCTGAACTGGCCACCTTGGAGCATTAAGTACTCATTAGAAGAGACATTCTCCTCGAGTACCAAGTCTCCGGGCTCTGGAATGTGAGAAATATCACTAGAATCAATAGCATTTAGGCCCATCAGAATGGCTGGCCAGATTATCGTGTGGAATGGAATGTTGTCCTTCCCCATGAAGTAAATGTGCCTAGGACTATCCCCCTCTTCTGGTACAATCCACCAATTTTTCCAGGCATCGGCACCATCCTTATGACCGGATGTTTTTGCATACCTTTCAGCCCAAATCCTAGCACATGAATAGTATCCCTGAACTGCTTCGAACCATACATAGATACGTTTTGAATCCCATTCAGCTCCATCCAGTGGTATCTCAATACCCCATTCGATATCCCGCGTCACCGCTCTGGAACGCAGCCCCATATCAAGCCAATTCTTGGACATCGAGCGAACGTTTGGCTTCCAAACAGCTTGCCTCTCGGATGAGTGTGACTCTAGTGAATCCTGGAAATCGCTTAGCCTTAGGAAATAGTGTTCAGTGTCCCTAACTTCAATTTCTGACTCCTCGTCTAGCTTGGAACGGGGCTCGACCAACTCATGAGCCTCGTAAGTAGCGCCACAGGAATCACACTGATCCCCCCTTGCACCATCTGCTGAGCATGTTGGGCACTTTCCCTCGACATATCTGTCAGGTAGGAATCTGACGTGACCGTCACTATTCACTGAACAATACTGCTGCATAGATTTTCGTTCAAGGAAACCAGATTCCAACAGTTGCGTAAAAACTTCCTGGACTATTTCCTTGTGATGGGGATCAGAAGTTCTGTTATACAAAGCGCCTCCAAATTCAATCCCTCTTGGATCGACTGGATTGACCCAAGAGCATCCTAGTTCGTCTAATGCCTTCACATTGATACTATGGAACTTGTCAACAACTTCTTGGGGTTCAATACCCAACTCCTCAGCGGTTAATGTGATCGGGGTACCGTGCTCATCGGAGCCACTGCACATCAGCACCCTACGACCACGCGCACGTTCGTACCTGTACTGGATATCTGCTGGAAGGCAATTCCCGGCCACGTGGCCTAGGTGGAGGGGCCCATTTGCATATGGCCAGGCCATGAATATAGTGACGTACTCCATGTCTTAACCAAACGCCGCGTCAAGTTAGATATTTATGTCATGTTCGCCCGGAACAGGCTGGAGTCAAACCACGTGGAAAGCCAAAATGTGCCTTTCTCGACTACATTAATCGCTTCAAGAGGCATCAGAATTGGTTGATTATACAATGATGATCGCTTACGCCGTACTGGCGTTGGGGGCGTCCTTCCTGTGTAGTATTCTGGAAGCTGTGCTTCTATCGACGTCACATGGTCACATCGTCGCTTTGAAGGATACTCATGCCAAAGTCAGTGCCACATGGTCAAAATGGAAGGAAGACCCGGAAAGACCTCTTACTGCGATTTTGACCCTCAATACAATAGCACACACAGTAGGGGCTCTTGGTGTTGGATCGGAAGTCGAGAATAACTTCACGGGAGAGTATGTGGTTGCAGGTTCAGCCGCAATCCTGACCATTGCGATTCTTCTACTAAGCGAGATTCTCCCGAAGACTATCGGGGCACTTTACTGGAGAAAGCTGACTGTGACTTCCTACCACGTCCTTAGGGCATTGATGTGGTCCCTCTGGCCAATAGTGGTTATTATCGAGCTGATGAGGGCTCCCTTCCCACAAGTTGAGACTGAGACTGTCACCAGGAATGAGCTCTCGGTACTTGCAGATATCGCAGAGGAGTCTGACGTAATTGAAGAGGACGAGGAGGCAGTCATACAGAATCTCCTGAAGCTCAGAGAAATGAAGATCACGGAAATTATGACTCCCAGAGTTGTGATGACATCAGTAAAGTCAACAGAGACCGTTAGAGAAGTAACTCAAAGACTCCAGATAATGATACATGGCCGTATGCCTGTATACCAGGATAACGTAGACGAGATGTCAGGCCTGGTCCTAAGAAGCGAGATCCTAAGAAGTGCGGCGAACGATGAATTCGATGTTAAGATGAGCGATTTATGCAGAGACGTGGTTACTTGCGATGTGGATACTTCGGTAGACAAGGCCCTGGACATACTCCTCGAGAACAAAGAGCAGCTGTTGGTCGCAAAGGATCAGTTCGGAGGAACTGCCGGCCTAGTCACCATGGAAGACATCATTGAGACCCTACTTGGCGTAGAGATCGTCGATGAGTCCGACCAAGCTGCAATTGATGGGGGGGTCCTTCACGAGGACATGCGTGAGCTTGCAAAGATTCGATACGATTCCGAGTCCGAATAAGGCAATGACTTGCGGTCATTAATTGGCAGATTTTTTCTATTTTGGCGATTCCGTGCGTTCATGCCAAGGGCCGGCCATACGACCATTATCTCGTTGATTCTTGTTTTTACGTCTTTTACTGGCTGTACCAGTACCCCCGAAGATGCAGATAATAGCGGCATTGGGGAACCCCCCGTGGCAGGGGCATTAGACTACGTAGAGTGCATGGTACACGAGGGCATGGAGAGATGCTGGAACGTCCTCGTTCCCGGTAACGTGAATTCTAGCGGCGAGGTGCCCATGGTAATCGATTTGCATGGAAATACCTTGACCATGGAAGACCAAAGGGCCCTATCTGAATTTGACGAAATCGCGGAGCAAAACGGTTTGATAGCAGTTTGGCCACAAGGATTCGATAATTCATGGAATTCTGGATATTGTTGCAGTACTGCTGGTGAACTCGGGCTAAACGATACTGGCCTGATAATGGAGATTGTGAGCAAAGTGATCGCCAACCATTCGATAGACGAAGATAGGATCTACCTAACCGGTTGGTCGAATGGCTGTTCCCTTGCCCAGAAGCTGGCTAACGAGCACAGCGATGTGTTCGCCGCAATCGCTTGCATGTCCTACTACTTGCTCGATGATCCCCTCACAGAGTACTCACCAATACCGATCATGGAAATCCACGGGCTCTTGGATCAAATCATACTATACTCGAACGATGCTATACACCTTCCCAACTTAGAAGCACAGGAACACGGGGCGATACAGAACCTACTTCTCTGGGCTGAGATGAATGGGTGCGAGGGGGATTTGCCAGACTCCAACTCGCCTTCAACGTTCTATTCCATACAGACTTTCACTGAATGCGAGAACGGTACTGAGGTGTCGCTCGTGACTCTTTACGCAGCGGATCACAACCCTTACGAGGAGAGTTACGATATCTTCACTGGAAATGGTGGAACTGTAGATACTAATGGGATAGCATGGAGTTTCCTGAATCGATTTTCAAAAAATGAATCTTAGATTGTATCTTCACGAATTTCAAATCAGGGATTTAGCTAGCAACAGGATTCGTCAAGGCTGTTCTGTGCACAAAAGCAGGTCTTTGCAGGCTTAATGTCGGCCCTTACACCCCTCTCTTCAAAGAGCTGAGAAACTTGCGAAAGCTCTTCGGGCGCGCCTCCACGGGCCTCGTGGCAAAGCTTGAGCCCCAATAGTCCCCACATGTTGTCCTTCCATAGATCGATATCGGCACGACAATTTATATGAAATATTTTCCAGCTCCGAGTATGGCTTGGACTACGAATCAGATTTTGCGTTGGACGCATATTACATTCGCAACATTGTGGTTATCCGAACTCCTGTTCGGAGCAATTTCTCTGTTGATAGGGTTTCTGTCCGGTGATGCGCTGCTAGAGAAGGAGGTTTTTGGAAACCCCTTCGAAGAGACCTTATTCCTTTTCATGTTGGTTCCCGTTGTAATTACGGGTTTTGCCAAATGGCCACTTTACCCCTGGAACAAGCATAGGAAGAGCAAGTCGGAACGACGATTCAAATTCATTGGCCGTTGGAACGGAAATCAGGTTTGGCGCTGGGTCCACATTTGGACCGGATCTTTGTGGGTGCTTCTGCTGGTAGACAGTTCGTTGCTTGGTGGCCTGATATTCGGGGAAGACGAAGAAGCAATATTGCCAATGGTTGCGTTTTTGATAGCATTCTTTGGCACAATAATCTCGGGATGGGCCAAATGGCCAATTTATCCCTGGTATAAGAAAAGAAAGAATCGGAAGTTTCGAGATATGAAAGAATCCTCAGCAGAAGCAAAACCGTGATTGTGCTCATCGAGCTCTATGATATCCTTAGCTGAGGAAAAGAAAGCCACCATGGTCAGCAATCTCCTAGTCGTGCTATGCTCAGAGACGGACACTACCCCTGTTGCAACACTGGTTCACTCTAGTGCCCATTTGAGAGGCCGTATCACAGATCATCGATGCCGCTCACTCCATGTGCTGACTAGCGCTGGAGATCATCAGCGGCAGGCCAACAAACAGAGCGCAGATGCCATTGCATCCTAGGGTGAAAATGTCTGGAGAAGATTCAGCCAGGGTTGTCAAGACTATGCTGAGGACGGCGCCCAGACCAAGAGTGCCCCATGCTAAGTGGACACCAAGCTTCTTCCTCTGCGCCATCAAGACGCCTGCCCATATACCCACAACGGCTATGATTAGTATTAGCAGCCCTATTCCGGCCATTGCCGCCCCTACTACGGTTGTCTCATCGTCCCCCCATTCGTTACCGATACCACCTATTAGAGCACCCCCTAGTAGCAATGCTAGCCCTCCTAAGATCGGGAGAATTTGGTAAATTGCGTACAGTATGCCGACCACAATCGGCAGTGAGCTCTTGTTCTCGTAGGCCACTTGTGTCTGCACGAAGGGTTGTTCCGAGGGGGGTTGTTCTAGGACTACTTGTGTCTCTGGCGCCTGTTCTTCCATATATGCCATTAGGAGGTGCCCATTATTGATGTATGCGGAATATACTAGGAACAAAAGATGAGGGGACAGTATGATTCCTCAATTTATCATGAGTGGACTAGAGTAGCGGTAGTTCAGAACAAGAAAGGGCCTGCGACCAGAAATAATCCAATCAATGATCCTCCAATGATGTTCATCTGGAAAATCTTGGGATACTCCTCCCTTGACCCCCATGAAAATGTCTTCCGGATCCATACTTTCTGATTGGCCAAGCAATTGGCCACATACAGAAGTAGGACCATGCCAATCAAAATTCGAATGTAATCAAGTATCGTTAAGTCCATGGATAAAATTATTGGGACGATTTATGATGTATTCGCAATAATTGACCCTATGGCACCCAATCTATCACACGGATATTTTGTAGATTACTATATGTAGTATATTTTGTAGGGACATATGAGATATTACAGAGAATTGATAGTATGACGAAAATCATCCCATACTCATTGATAATATCTGGAATAGTTATACTCATTGCTGGGATTATCATGGTACAAACTGGATTTGCAACCTTTGAGAATACCGAGCCTAGAGTCGGACTATACATTGGAGGTATTTTTACAATAATTGGAGGATTTTTCTTGACGGTTGGTGGGACAATATATCTTAATTTCGACGGTTTGAGAAAGAAGTTTTTTCGTACGGCTGGCAAGGTTGCTGATGCCTATGAAAAAGAGAGAGAACAAGAGAAAGTGTAATTCTATTCTTCTTCATCGATTGCACGAAAGGTTCTTTGCCGGTGCAGAATTCCTTAGTATCATGCGAAGAGTAGTGCTTTTGGCTAGCCTATTGGTCATGTCATCCTGCCTCGCAGGGTGCACGGATGAAGCCAGACAAAATGAAGAGAAAAATGCGGATGACACGAGGAGCCAGATTTCCGCCAAGGTGTCCTTCGTGGACGTTTTTATCAATAGCAACACCGAGGGTTCCAGCGATAACAACAGCAGCTCCGAGGTGAAGGTCGATTCGATTCAGGTAATTGCTCGGACATCCTCGGGCTCGTCGAACATCACTGTCTCCGAAGTCTCCCACTACATTACGTGTGGCGTTAGCGAGTTAACATTGGTCACTGAGACGCTAACCAATTCGACTCCATCGGAACTGGACGATGCTCCCCTCACGGGCGAGAGCGTACTGATTGCTGGCCAGACCTTCCAGTTCACGGTGCAGTTACAAGATTGCGCGGCAGCAGTCGGGGATAGTTTGCTATTCAGGGTGATTGTGGAGGGCGGGGGCGAAACTCTAGCGGATTTGGAATTCGATAGCACTACAGTGGGAAAATCGGTAGTCTAAGATCTCCACAAAGTAACCGTGGCACTAGTAGGGATCATAATCCCTAGGGAATTTGATGCCGTCGTAGTAAAACCACATATGAAATAACAACCACCATCTAGTAAAATTATGAAGGGAGAGTTCGATGCTGAACATTTCAACACTTTCGTGGCTTCTCGAAGGTCCACTCGAGACTTTCTTCCAACACCAGTCCCAGATGAGGTAATCGAGGAAATTATTGCTGCCGGCCTGACTTCACCGAGTTGGAGTAACACCCGCCCATTCGTGGTAGCAGTAGCCAAAGGCGAGGTCAGAGAACGTTTATCTGCGGAATTTCTAAGTCGATTTGAGCTAGTCAAAACGGGACAAGGAGAGGGGGTTCTTGGGAAAATTAAGGCTCTAATTCGTAGGAAAGGGTTGCCCACTAGCAATTGGCTAGTTCTCAAAAAATATCACAAGGATTTACTGCCAAGATCCCAAAGAGTTGGCAAGGAATTATTCACTCAAATGGGAATTGATAGGGATGACAAAGATGCTAGGGATCGATTCTGGGCGAGGAATTACGAATTCTTCGGCGCGCCCGTGGAGTTGTTCTTGTTCACTCACAAAAGTCTGGGCAAGTTCGCAGCCTCTGATGCTGGCCTTTTCATGCAGAATCTAATGC
>Ga0066850_10000987_pt1 | contig 15070 bp, 17 predicted proteins | sample ETNtaG_4_FD_67282 | JGI IMG/M metagenome (GOLD analysis project Ga0066850, IMG submission 67282) | Marine microbial and viral communities from oxygen minimum zone, Eastern Pacific Ocean - ETNP201406SV67 | ecosystem: Environmental > Aquatic > Marine > Oceanic | place: Pacific Ocean: Eastern... | reverse complement strand
ATTTGTTTTTTATTGATTTTTGCAATGGGTAATTCATTTGGGTTTATTTTTTTATAATCCCTATCAATAATTTCTATAGAATTCTTGGATATAGTTACTAATTCGTCTTTATTTGTTAAATATATTAAGTTGCAAACATTCTCAAGTGCATAAACATCACTACTTAAAAAATTATTTGACTGATTTCTTCCTACAACTAAACCACCTGAATGATCTGTACTATATCCAAAAATTTCACCTGGGTAATTTTTATGCATTATGGCTACAGTATTTATGCCTTCTATTAAATTAAAGACAGAAAATATTGCAGATTGAATATTTTCTGAACAAGACAACTGTAGGTCAATCAAGCTTGCTATAACTTCAGAATCTGTTTCTGTTATTAATTCAACATTTTTTCTAATCAATAATTTTTTTAAAAATGAATAGTTCTCGACAATTCCATTATGAGCTATAGAAAGATTATTAGAAAAAGAAAGATGTGGGTGAGCATTTGTGTTGTTTACCAAGCCATGAGTTGCCCATCTTGTATGACCTATTCCTGCATAGTAAGAGCTTTTTTGAATATTTGATTTTTTAATCAAGGCATCTACAGGATAATTTGAATTTGAAGATTTTATAATTTCAAACCCATTTTCTTTAGATTCAAAGCAAATACCTGCTGAATCATATCCTCGGTATTCAAGTTTTTTCAATCCTTCATTAATAATATTTGAAACATTAGATATGCCTACAGTAGCAAAAATTCCACACAAATCAGTTACATCCTTTTATATAAATATCCTGCATTTTATAGTTTACATTAAATCAATCAAATATAATCAAGAACCTAAGAATAATAAAGCTTCTATTCCAATTATTTTTTCTTAGTATAAAATACCCTTAAATTCAACTATTGAATTAGCTTAAAGAAAAAATATGTTATAAATGAGGATAGAAATGATAGACATCGGAACAGGAATTGCAAAAATACTTAAAACTGAAGGCATTGATTGGGTATCAACATTTCCAGTTTGCAAAGTTAATAATGCTTTTGGTAAAGAAAAACTCCCAATGGTAATGATGAGAGATGATAGATATGCTGTAGCGTTGGCTGATGGATTTTCTAGAGTTACATCTGGTAAACAGATAGGGGTATGTACTGTTCAAGGTGGTGTTAATGCAGCAGGATTACAAGTAGCTTACGCAGGTCTAGCTCAAGCTTATGAGGATAACACTCCCATTCTATGCATAACAGACGGAGTACCTGCAGGTAATTCAGAGAATAGTGAGTTTGATTTAACTTCAAGTCTCAAATCAGTAGCAAAGTGGTACGGATATATTGATAAACCTGAAAGAACACCTGAATTTATGAGAAAAGCTTTTACTATGCTTAGAAATGGAAAGCCTGGACCTGTGATACTAGCTGTGCCGGATGCATCTGCTACCTATGATGAAAAGATTGATATTTATGAGCCTGTAAAAACTTGGAAATCTTCACCTAATTATGATGACATAAAAACAGCAATAGGTCTAATAATGGATTCAAAAAAACCAATTATATACGCTGGAGAAGGAGTTTTATATTCTGATGCAACGGATGAATTGCTCGAGTTTGTTGAACTTTCAAATATTCCTGTAGTGACAACCTTAAAGGCCAAAGGAGCCTTTCCTGAAAATCATAATCTTTCAATAGGAGTGAGAGGAAAACATACCGCTCATTTTATAAATGAATCTGATCTTATTTTATCTTTAGGCTCAAGTTTATCTCCTGGAAGATTTTCTCACGCAATTCCTAATGCAATTAACAAAAAAATAATTGTCGCAAATATTAATGAAGATCATATAAATAAAATTTATAAATCTTCTCATGCACTTGTAGGTGATGCAAAGCTTACTTTAATTGAGCTAATAAAAGAAATTAAAAATAAAACTTCTGGCAAAGGCATAACTGCTAAAATTTCACAAAAAGAAATTGATTCTGAGAAAGAAAAAGACAATTTGGTCTACAAAGACCCATTGAAAAGTACAGATAAACCTATAAACCCTTACAGGGTCTATAACGATCTTATGAAAGTTTTAGATGGGAATAATTCTTTTGTCACTCACGAATCAGGAAATACTAGGGATCAACTAAGTACAGTCTATGAAACTTTAATTCCAAGAGGATTTTTAGGTTGGGGCAACGTGTCTTCATTAGGTTTTAGCCTTCCTGCTACAATGGCAGCAAAAATAGCTTATCCAGAAAGAGATTGTATAGCTGTTACTGGTGAAGCTGGGTTAGGATATATGTTAGGTAACCTAGAGGTACCAGTAAGAGAAAAGATAGGAATAACAGTCGTACACATTAGTAATGGTGGGTTTTCAGGTTATGGCCCAGGATTTTGGGGTGACGGTCACGATCCTTACACTCATGAAGTTCAGGGTTATGATTCTGTAGACATGTCTAAGGTTTTAGGAGAGATGGGCTTACATTCCGAAAGAATTGAAGAACCTTCTGAAATTATCCCTGCTCTAAATAGAGCAATTGAAGCAAATAAAAAAGGAATACCATCATATATTGAATTTATCTGCATACAATACCCTGTTTATGGAGACTGGCTATCTGGTTCATACGGGGAATAAAAAAATCTATTGAAATATATCAACCAAGTATAAACAGATTTAATGATTTTAAAGACAGGTAAAATCAATGCTTTTTTCAGTTTATAAGATTAGATTCATTTTATTGACATATAATATCATTTTTTTTATATACTAATTTCATTTTTTTTCATTTAGGTATATAATTGTTAATGTTTAATTAATAAATGATATTCTGTATCAATAACATAAAGGAATTTGAAATGTTTTCGAAATATTTAAAAATAATAGTGACAGTTGTTTCAATATTTATTATTGCCTGTAGTGCTCCTGAAAAAAAATCTGATGAAATTATGATTGATAAATCAAATCAGACTATGGAAAAGTTAAATATATTAGCAACAACACCAATGCTTGCTGAATATGTTCGTCAAGTGGCAAATGAAAATGTTGATCTAAAGATATTAATGCCTTATGGCGTTGATCCTCATAGTTTTGAAGCATCTCCTGAAGATGTAAAAAAAATCTCTGATGCAGATTTAGTGTTTTATGTTGGATTAAAGTATGAATCTGCAGGAGTAGTCAAACTACTAGAAAATTCAGTGAGCAATGAAAACATCTTAATCAATTTAGGCTCTGGCATCAGACCGATCGAATTCACAAAAAAAGGGCACGATGATGATGGTGATGGTGACCATGAAGGGCATGATGATCACGATGATGATGGTGATGGTGACCATGAAGGGCATGATCACGGTGTTTATGATCCACATTTTTGGTTTGATCCAACAAGAGTGGCCTTAGCTGTAGAAATTATAAAAGACGAATTAATAAAAATCGATTCAGATAATCAAATTAGTTACGAATCTAATGCTAAAGATTATTTTAATACATTAAAAGTTCTTGATGAAAACATTTCAACATTAATCAGCACAATACCAGTTGAAAACAGGCAAATTATTACTACACATGAAGCTTTAGGTTACTTAGAAAGTAAATATGACATTGAGATATTGACCACTCTGATTCCTAGTATTAATTCAGAAAATGGGATTACGCCAAAAAGCTTACGAAGCACTATTGACCAAATTAAAAAACATAATATTAAAGTTATGTTTTTAGAGGAAGAAACTCCTTCTCAATATAACACAACAATTAAACAAGAAACTGGAATAAAATTAGTAAGTGGATTATGGGTTGAAACTTTAATCGAAGGTCAAACATATGTGAAGTGGCTAGAAAATAATGTAAATATAATTGTAGATAATCTTCCCAAAGAAGCGCATGATGATCACGACGACGATAAAGAATAGCTATATCAGATATTTAATCTTTAGTTAAACTTTTATTAGTTTTTTAGATTACAATAAGGGTTAGATAAAGCTTGATGTTCTTATGATAAATATAAGAACATCAAACTGAAAGAGAATAAAATTGGTAAATAATTCAATAGTTTCTGAATCATGTTGTGTAGAGCTTGGCAACAGCTTAGTTTTAGATGAGGTAACTTTTTCAGTTAATAAAAATAGTCTTATAGCTGTAGTTGGTCCTAATGGAGGAGGCAAAACTACCTTATTTAATGCAATTACAGGACTAGTTCCTATTACAAATGGGTCAATTAAAATAAATGGAATTGATGTTGGAAAAGGTACTGGAAATATTGGTTATGTACCACAAAATGAAAATTTAAACTGGAAGTTCCCTTTAACTGCAAGACAGGTTGTTAATTTAGGTATTACTAAAAATGCTCCTTCAATACCATTTATTTCAAAAAGCAATAATCAGCTAATAGAAGGGTGCTTAAATGACGTAGGGTTGTATGACAAGATAGAAGATCGTGTTGATGAAATGTCTGGCGGTCAAAGACAAAGGGTCTTGTTAGCAAAAATTTTGGCACAAGGTGCGAATATCTTGTTACTAGATGAGGCTTTTAGTGGTGTTGATGTTGGTTCACAAATGGATCTAATTGAAGTATTAAGAAAATTAAAAGATTCTGGAAAAACAATTATGATTGCTACTCACGATATAAACACTATAGCCGATAGATTTGATGAGGTGCTTTGCTTAAATAGACATTGTTGTGCTTATGGAGATCCATTAAAAGTATTTACCCAGGAAGTTCTTTCTGAGTTATATGGTCCTCACGGATCAATGTTTGAGAATCATAAAATAGGCAGTCACGGTGATGCTAATGGGGATTGATTTAATATTTGAACCTTTTTCATATGAGTTTATGATTCGATCGCTTTATGTTTCAATTTTAGTAGGAATAACCCTCCCCTTAATTGGCTCTTTTGTAATAAACAGAAATTTAGGATTTATGGGTGATGCAATTGCTCATTCTAGCCTACCCATATTGGTTGTTGGATCTGTTCTAGGAGTAAGTATTTTTTTAGCAGCAATTCCTGCTGCGATAATTATAGCTATAACACTAGGCTACATAATCAGTAAATCTTCAGTAGGTGAAGATACAGCAATTGGGATAATTTTTTCTACTTTTTTTGCTATAGGAATAATTTTGCTAAAGAAATATAAACAATCTACAACCTTAAATATTGAAGATATATTATTTGGACAAATTTTAGGAGTTTCGTCTACAGATGTTATTAGTACATTGGCTTTATCATTAATTGTTATTCTTACACTTATTATTTTTTATAAGCAAATTCTTTATCTGAGTTTTGACCCGATTGGAGCAAAGGTAACTGGTTTGAATACAAGGTTATTTGACAGTATTTTCTTGATAGTTTTATCATTAGCTATAATTGGAGCATTACAATCAGTAGGAATAATACTTGTTCTAAGCATGCTAATAACCCCTGCTGCTGCTGCAAAATTAATAATGAAAAACTTTTTTTCAGCTATGATAGTTAGTAGCTTTTTTGGTGTCATAGCTTCTATAACAGGGTTATATTTTTCGTATCATATTAATTTACCATCAGGTCCTGCAATGGCGTTATCATCTACAGGAATTTTTCTCATTTGCTGGATGTTTAGGCGAAGTGTAAGGTTAGTTTGATTAATGCTTATAATAACTTATGATTATTAACAATCCCGAGTACACATAAACTATTTTTGATATTGTACATAAAGTATGTAATTTATACCTTATTTAGGTATATTTGGGATGCTATCAAGAAGGAAAAGAAAGGATAAATATGAATATGAAAGAAAGAACTAAAATTGAATATCCTGTAGACGTTCAATATTTAATGCACAAAGCATACGAAAAAGTTGCTTTATTAATAGAAGATATGGCTAAAGAACTACAAAAAGGTGGATCACTGGAAGATTTTAAAAATGCTTTTGCGTTGTGGGGCAAACATCTACATTATCATGCCCTAATTGAAGATGAGTATATGACTGGACCTATAAAAAATAATATACCAGCTCGAAATAATGAATTGGAACATATTAATTTACGTGATAAAGCAGAATCCTTTGGCGCTTTATTAAAAGGTGAGGATATACTTACGCTGAAAGAAAATTTAGGAATTCTCTTAGAATTTGAGGATCAGCAACACCAAGAACTTGAGGCTCATCTAGAAAATGTAGCAAAAATATTAAAGAACGAAATTGGAGAAGATGCTCTTTCTTCCAGAAAAAGAAGACATTTATATAGTCAAGTTGTAGCCCTTAGGGTTTGTATGTTTGATCATTTTGATAACGAAGAAACTTTTGTTTTCCCTGTAGTTCGTGAGATGTTAGATGAACAACATCAATTGAAAATGGCGGAATTATTACTTTTCGACAGAGAAAGCAAAAATCCTAGATGGATAATTGATTTGCTATATGACAACCTAGAAGAAGAAGACAAACAAGAACTATTAGATTTTGAAAATAAAATAAAAAATTCAAAGTAACAGCACCATCTTTATAATTAGATAATCCTTTTTGTTGGTTCTCCATGTCCCTTTATATGTCCTCAGAATAAATTTATCTTGCTTTATTAATTTAGTAATAATCAGTTTTTTTCGTGCGATATAAAATTAGAAACCATAGAAAACAAACTAGAGGATTTTATATTAGTTGTTATAAACTTAATATGGAGTAGTAAAAAAGATTTTGTATTAGAATAATGGGGCTGTAGCTCAGCTGGGAGAGCGCATCGCTGGCAGCGATGAGGTCAGGGGTTCGAGCCCCCTCAGCTCCACCAATAAGAATTTAGAACCTTTGAGAGGATATTTTACGACATGCAAAGATTTATTATTAGAGCTCTTATCTTTACCATTGCTACTCTCAGTTTTCTTGCTTGTTCAAATATAGATGATTTTCCTCAGATTGAAGATAAATCAAATAATGCATGTAAACTTCCATCAGGTCAAACTGTTAAAGACGGATTCGCAGGCAAAGATGGTGGGAATAATAATTGTAATTATTGCAATTGCTCGAATGGTGAATATACCTGTACAGAAAAGTCATGTAGATAAACCTAGAAAAAATGCTAACCTTGGCATCATTTTATTTAAATAATTAATATGGTGGGGTTGAGAGAATGTTAATACTTATTCTAGCTTTGCCCCTCAACCCCATGTATTTTATAGCCAAAAATCCTACGAAAGCGTATTGCAAAATTCAAGAGCTAAAAAACACAATAAATAAATGGGGTTAGCCTATCTGTTTTTCCACTTCTGCAACATCTTTATCACTCAAGATTCGAAACACTTTAGAGGAAGGATCTTCAGCTGCTACACCAGAAACTGCCTTTCTGCCATTCTTCATAGTAACTATTTTAGGTTGAGCGATATCTACCACCTTTTTTAATTTCACACTGTAAGCTGTAAGTTTCATAAATCCACCTCCATATAATTGATATTTAATATCATTTTACAAATTGTTAATTAAAAAATAATTATTTAATATCATCTTGTCAATAGATTTTTTATATAGATTTTATGAGACATTATATCTTTTAATAAAAAATAGTGTTTTTTTGGTTTTTTTGTTAATGGACATGTAAGCGAATCTTCGTTAGGGGCTATTGTATGTCTTGTCTGGCATCTAATTTCTATTATATTTGACTTAAGTGTCTTTAAGAGAAAACAAAAATCCTAAACATTTGAAAAATTAATTTGATTGATTCATAATTTAAGCTATAAACAATTTAATTAAGGGTTTAATTATGAGCAAATGGATCGTATCAAAGTGCGCAATATCATTTAATTCTGTTAACGAAGCAATGAATTACATGTGCTCGCATAACTACGATGGTCTAATTTTACAAAGAAATAACGGAACTTTCACTGCAGTGTGCCCTGAATACCCTGAGGGATTCTACGATGATGCTAAAACAGTTAAAGCGGTTACATGTTCTGCATAAAAGCTGGTTACAGATCATCCCATATGATCTATATAAACGCTTAGTTTGATTGATTCATAATTAATAGATTTTAAAAAGGAAAAAATATGTTTATTTTAAATATAATTCTTTTGCCCATAAAATTACTTTTATTTCCTGTAAAGATAATAATAAAAGCAATAATTCCAGGCAAATAATAAATAGAATGCTGCCTTATGATCAACAAAGAAAATATAAGTGCACCAATTATTATTATCATTATAGGATTAATATCATTGGTTCTTTTTCACGCGTGGTTTTCTTCGTTTGTAGGTGAAGATGAATGGAAAGGCCCTACTCCAATACCAGATACTCTAAATAATATCTATGTTTGGCCTTCAGGTGTAAATTATTTAGGGACACCTGTTCCAGAAGGCTTAGAAATTGATCCCTTCAGAAAAAATATTATAGAAGATTATAAAAAATTTATGCAGAAGCGTAGAGAGGTATACGCAGATTGGAAAATAAAAAAAGCAGAACGATAGATGATTATTGTGAAATTTGCGAGTCAAATACAATAAAGCTTCATTGTAAAATTATATGCAAAAATTGTTCCGTACATTATTACTCCTTTTTCAGTTACCATAATATTTATAACACAATCCAAGAAAGAATTATGAACTTATGAAAAAAATAGTAATAACAAAAAAAAATAATTTAGAAGAGGAAGTAAATTCAGGTGCAATGAAAAGAATGGCCGGTGTTTCTAATAATTTAAGCAAAGCAGATAATATTCATATGGCTATTGCAAATATTCCTAAAGACAGATGTTCAACTACTCATTATCACACAAATTGTGAATCTGCCATTTATGTTTTATCTGGAAAAGGAATATTTCTACATGGTGAAAATTTAGAAATAGAAGAAGAAATAAATGAAGGTGATTTTATTTTTGTCCCTGATGGAGCACTTCATCAACCAGTAAATACAGGTAAAAATGACTTAAAGTTAATAGTGGCAAGAAATACTCCAATTGAAATAGTTAAAGAAGCTCCTGATTTAGGCAGAAAAGACTGTTAGATTAGATGTTTTTTTATACAATATAAAAAAACATAAAGGCAGAATAAAATGAATACTATACTACCAAACATATTAAACTCTGGCCAAGATACCGATACAGCCATTTCTATACCTGATAAAGAGAAAATAAATTACTTAGAATTAAAAACACTTGTTGAAGAAACTTCTAAAAAATTACTTTCTTTCGGAACTAAAAATGAAAAACCAATAGTTATAGTTTTACCAAATAATGCTGAATTTATAATCAGCTTTTTATCTGTAACCAATACAAATGCTATTGCTGCTCCTTTAAATCCAGAATTTACAGATGAAGAATTCAGTTTTTATTTAGATGATATAAGCCCATCAATGGTTATAACTTCTGAAGGACATTCAGTAATTAGGCAAGCAAATAATAAAAATATACCTGTGTCAATTGTTTCATTTGATAAAGGTGCTCTAAACATAGATTTCAAATCAAAAGAGTTTGAAAATAAAGATTTTACTAAACCAAATGAAAACAACTCTTGCTTATTTCTTCACACTTCAGGTACAACAAGTCGGCCGAAAGGTGTTCCTTTAAAGCACAAAAATTTATTGAAATCATTATCTAATATAGTCAATACATATGAGCTAGACCAACAAGACATTGCTATGGTAGTAATGCCTTTGTTTCATGTTCATGGGCTTATTGGGGTAGCATTGTCAACTTTGGCCAGTGGAGGAGAAATTGTTATACCTGAAAAATTTTCAGCAAGTGCATTTTGGGACCTCCAAAAAAAACATAATGCTACTTGGTACTCCGCTGTGCCTACAATACATCAAATTTTACTTATAAGAGCAGATCAAGATATGGCTCCAAAAAAATCTTTTAGGTTTATAAGGTCTTGTTCTGCAGCTCTAGCTCCATCAGTTTTGGTAGATTTAGAAGCTCGATTTGGATCACCGGTACTCGAAGCTTATGGCATGACAGAGGCCTCCCATCAAATGAGTTCAAACCCAATGCCTCCTGAAAAAAGAAAAGCAGGAAGCGTCGGTAAGCCTACAGGTGTAAAAATAAATATAATGTCAATGGAAACCATTGGCAAAATGCTTAACAGTAATCAGGTAGGAGAAGTTGTTATTCAAGGTGAAAATGTTACTGACGGCTACCATAATAATGAAGAAGCTAATAATGAGTCGTATGTAAAAGGTTGGTTTAGAACAGGAGATCAAGGCTTTATAGATGATGATGGATATCTAAATCTTACAGGACGGATCAAAGAACTTATTAATAGAGGTGGTGAAAAAATATCTCCTCTCGAAGTTGATGCTATTCTTATAAATCACCCTAGTGTAAATGAAGCTGTTTGCTTCGCATTTCCAGATGAAAAATACGGTGAAGTTGTTCATGCAGCATTAGTAATAAATTCTGATGTTTCTAGTAAAGAAATACAGGACTTTTGTTCAAAATCTTTAGCGAATTTTAAAATACCAGAAAAAATACATTTTGCTGATAAATTACCAAGAACTGCGACAGGAAAAATTCAAAGAAGGAATGTAGCAAAGTTTTTTGCAGATTAGTGATAGATTTTTCATTATTAAATTCTTATATAAATCTAATAAAGGAGTAAAAATTGAATATCAACATGAAGGGTAAAAAAGTAATAGTAACCGGAGGTTCTACTGGCATAGGCAGAGAAGTTGTTAAAACGTTCGCTGAAAATGATGCAAAAGTTGCAATTTTTGATGTGAACAATGAAGAAGGTATGGATCTGACAAATGAATTAAATAAAAAAAACTCTGACATTAGATACTGGAATGTTGACGTAAGAGATGCAAATCAGGTTTCAGGAGGGGTATTAGCGGCGACTCAATGGTTAGAAGGAATAGATATTCTTATAAATTTAGCAGGGGTTTTGCAAGGTGCTTCTATTGAAATAGATGAATTCCCTGATGAAATATGGGATTCTGTAATAAGTATAAACCTTACTGGCAGCTACCTCATGAGTAAACATGTTGCTTCTATAATGCAAAAACAAAAAAGTGGAACAATAATTCTAACTAGTTCAGGGGCAGGCGTTTTAGGAAGTTCTTCTTCTTTTGCATATGGTTCTTCAAAAGGAGGTGTTCACGGATTATCTTTAGTTTTAGAAGATAAACTATCCAAATATGGAATAAGAGTACACGATATATTACCAGGTTCGGTAAATACTCCATTAAAAAATGCGCAAATAGAGACCACTAGAGATTTAACTGGAAACGAAGAGGAGTATTCAGACACAAAAAAAATTTTAGCAGACCCTAAAGGTGTTGCAAACATTATTTATTTTATGTGTTCTGAAGAAGCTTCAATATTACGAGGATCTGTTAGAACTGCATGACATTAAAATTATCAGAGTTTAAGGGAATAGCTTTTGATCTTGATGATACTTTAATTGATAGAAAAAAAGCTTTTGATAAATTATGTATAAAGCTTTGTAATGACTTTGATTGTTTCAGTTTTTTTACTAAAGAAGAAGCCATTGAATATTTTTGGAGCCTTAATTCCTATAATGACTTTGATATAAAACACGCACTCTTTCAAATAAAGAAAAGATTCCCTGAATTTAATTTAAATTATGAAGAATTTAATGACTATTACTATAGAAACATGTCTAAATTAATTACAGCTTATGAAGGCGTTTCTGAATTTCTAGATAAATTGATAGAAAAAAAAATAAATTTTGGAATTGTAACAAACGGCAATCATTATCAATTTGAAAAAATCAAAAATACTGGCCTAGAAAACAAAAGTAATTTTGTTATTGCTTCAGAAATATTTGGGTATTCAAAACCAAAGAAAGAAATTTATATTGAAACCTTGAGACTATTAAATTTAACAATAAAAGAAGTTGAAAATATATTATTTATAGGCGACAATCCTTATACAGATATAATCGGAGCGCAATCAATCGGATTAAAAACTGTTTGGATAAGTATGGGGAGAAAATATCCAGAAAATTTAAAGCCTCCCGATTATATGGTAAAAAATTTTAGAGAATTAGAGATATAGAAAGTTGGATTTATGAAACCTCAAGATATTAAAAACAAACTAAAAAAAGGCGGTAGAGTATTTGGAACAATGATCAATTTTATAGAAGGTGTAAGATGGGCGCCTGCGTTTTCATCAAAAGCACTAGATTATGTGATTATTGATTCAGAACATGGATCATACTCTAGAGGAGAAATTGCTAGTATGGTTTCAGCTGGACAATCTGTAGGATTAACTGTAATTGTTAGGGTTGCTGACCCAGACCCCACACTTGTTGCTATCGCCCTTGACGCAAAAGCTGATGGAGTATTAGTTCCATACTGTGAAGATCCTGAAATTATACAAAGATGTGCTTGGAAAACTTACTTGCACCCTTTAAAGGGAAAGGCTTTTGAAGACGTATTGCAATCAGGTAAATTTCCTAGTGAAAAAACAAAACAATATTTACACAATAGAAATGGATACAAGATTTTTATAGTAGGGATTGAAAGCATTACAGCATTAAATAATTTAGATAGCTTAATTGAAAAAGGGCCAATTGATGGTGTTTTTGTAGGTCCAAATGACCTTTCAACATCTATGGGTATTCCTGATGAACTTGAAAATAAAGAATATATTGATGCATTATCAAAAATAATTGAAATATCCGAATCACACGATATTCCTGTAATGGTTCATGGTTTTTCAGAAGAAAGAACTTTAAAAACAATGGAATTGGGTGCAAGATTTGTACTTCACAGCTCTGATGGAGGAATGATAACTCAATCAATAGATAGAGAATTCAACGCAATCAGAGATGAAAAAGTAGAAAATACAGAAAGCGAAGCTATCTAATCAACTCAGCTCAAATTTAGCAAAAGCTTCCGCATAAGAGCTGTTGCAGATTTTTCCTATTTCTTCTCTTCTTTTTGTCATAAATTCTTTGGCTCTTTCTGGGTCAGGAATTTGACTTGTGTGTGCTTGAAGAGCTTTGATTGCTGTCTGTAAATCACTTTTTTCTACGGGATTAAAAAACCAATTTTCATTACCCCCTGAACTCATGTTGAACATGTTAATCCATACTTGTTTAACTTTATGGGGTTCTAAATCCTCTTCGAGTAATTCTGGAAAAGTCAGATGGTCTCTTGCACTGGGAAAAACAGCCGATAAAGCTGCTTCACCTGCAGCAAAATGATCTGGATGTCCTAAGTAAGATCCAGACATTAAGTCTCTTTGAGGATTCGTTGTTATTAAAATCGATGGCTTATACCTTCTTATTTCTCTTGAAATGTCTCTTCTTAAATCTAACGTAGGCTCTAAGTATCCATCAGGATATCCTAAAAATTCAATTGCTTTTAATCCTAATATTTTGCCTGCATCTTTTTGTTCTTGCTCTCTTATATTAGATAAATCTTTGTTAGATATAGTTCTGTCTTCTGTTCCTTTTGAGCCATCGGTACAGAGCACATAAATAACATCCCATCCAAGCCTAGTCCATTTAGCTACTGACGCAGAACAGCCCCATTCAGCATCATCAGGATGCGCGGTAACTACCATTGCTGTTTTATCAAGATTTTCGTTCAAATTAACCTCCATAAAATTTACTTACAATATAATGATAAATAGATAAAAAAAATTAAAATAGAGCTAATGGAAACATATTTAACTTTTGGCAAAGGGCAGGACTTGATACTTGGGCATGGAATGGCACAAAACAAGGAGCTATGGATTAAAAATGGATGGGTTGAAGAACTAGCAAAAATACGAACGGTGCATATATTTGATTTTTCTGGTCACGGAGAAAAAGCATGTCTTGAAAATAACAACTTTTCAGTAAATGATATGGCTCAAAATATTACAGAAATTAGCGCGGCTATTAATTGTGAAAAATTTGACTATATAGGATTTTCAATGGGAGCAAGAGCAGGTTTCGAAGCTGCATCAAAAAATAGTAAACTAGATAAATTGATTTCTTTAGGTATGCATCCAGGAGCTCCAAAATTAGAAGAAAAAAGATTTATAAAACGAGCTCATGCAATGAAAAACCTAGCAGACAAAACAGGAGATCAGAAATATTTAATATATAGTAAAATTTTTGAAAGAGCTTTGTCCTGGCATGGAGCAATAAATTCTATAAATTGGAAAAAAAACAAACATTTTATTGTAATGGGAGAGAAAGATGACAATTACAATTTAACTGAATCTTTATTAAGTGACATTGGCGTTGAAATTTTGTATACACTTAAAGAAATTAATCATAAAAATACATTCGATGAACCTAAACATTCAATCGATGCTATAATTAATTTCTTACAGGATAGGAGATAACAATTAAACCTAAAGTTTCAGTAATAATGGGGAGCAAAAGTGATCTTGACATCATGAGGTTGGCCTCAGAAGTGTTAAGAGATCTAGATATAAGCCATGAAACAAAAATAATTTCTGCTCATAGAACTCCAGATTTAATGTATGATTTTGCCAAAAATGCAAAATCACGTGGAATCGAAGTAATTATTGCAGGAGCTGGAGGGGCTGCTCATTTGCCTGGAATGGTTGCATCAATTACAGAACTTCCTGTTATTGGAGTTCCCATAAAATCTTCAAGTCTCAATGGAATAGATTCTTTGCTCTCAATTGTTCAAATGCCTAAAGGAGTTCCAGTAGCAACTGTTGCTATTGGTGGTGCTGAAAACTCAGCACTAATTGCAGCTAAAATTTTAGCACTTAGTGATAAAAATGTAGAAAAAAAACTTAGAGATAAAATATCAAAAACTAGCAAATCTATAATAAATGACAGCGAAATAGGCTCTTGGCCGTAAGTTATTCATCATGAAAAAACAATCTGTAGGAATACTAGGTGGAGGGCAACTCTGTCAAATGTTAGCAGAGCATCTAATTAACAATAATAAAACTGTATATTTTATTGATCCTTCTCTCTCCCCTCCTGCAAAATTTACTAACGCTAAACACATATGTAAAGACTACGAAGATACTGATGCTTTAGATTTTTTAATAAATAATTGCGATGTGATTACTTATGAATTTGAAAATATCCCTATAAAATGCCTCAATTATTTAGAAGGGAAAATACAAATATTACCAAGTAAATTTATTCTTTCAATTTCTCAAAATAGATTAAATGAAAAAAGCCACTTCATAAAAAGTGGAATAAACACTCC
>Ga0066850_10000985_pt1 | contig 15085 bp, 3 predicted proteins | sample ETNtaG_4_FD_67282 | JGI IMG/M metagenome (GOLD analysis project Ga0066850, IMG submission 67282) | Marine microbial and viral communities from oxygen minimum zone, Eastern Pacific Ocean - ETNP201406SV67 | ecosystem: Environmental > Aquatic > Marine > Oceanic | place: Pacific Ocean: Eastern... | reverse complement strand
AGGTAATGAAAATGGTTCTGCAATCTGCTGACAATACCCTGTTGGGGATTCTTCGCATTCAATTTCTAAACCACCTCCATCATATTTTACCTCTGGACCAAGATTGCTAATAGACATTCCTAACACAAATCCATAAAGGCCTGTATCAAAATGAGATCCAATATCAAACGCAAATGATTGCATATGCGTAGTATATATTTGCTCTCTAATATATTTACCAGTAAAGCCAATACGCAGTCTATTAGTCACTCTCCTACCATATGTCCCTCTTACACACAGACCTGTCATATTAAAGGTCTCGCCTGTTCCATCTGGATAAAACTCATTAGTTACATCCATAGAACCCGAATCTAAGAAAAATAAATGTATACCAGCATAATCAACACCTGACATATTTGTAGCATATCCTAAAACATTATATGTTATACCTGCTACATATTGAGTCGTTGATAAAAACCCTTCTTGACCTTTTATAAAAGAAACACTTGCTGGATTATAAGGAATACCAGAAACATCATCTCCTGCAGCAGTATAAGCACCGCTCATTCCAATTGCTCTTGTGCCTGTTTCAAGTTTTAACCAGTTTGCAGCAGATGTCGCTACTTTTGTAACCACATCAACATTATCTTGAGAAAAAGATAATGAACACAAAATTAATATGAAAATATAATATGTTTTAATCTGTCTTATCATCTTACTATAGCAAATTTGCCAACAAATTTTTCATTTGTAAATCCAGGAGTTAAATTTTCAACTGCAAAAATATATAGACCAGGAGCTACTTCTTGATTATTTAAAGTTCTTAAATTCCACCAATGATTACCATCGTTTTCATCTTCATGATCAAACGTAACAACTTTTTCTCCAGAAATAGTAAATATCGATATTTTACATTTTTCTGGAAGGTGAGTGAATCTTATTTGGCGTTTATATTCAGTCTCATTAAAATTACTGTGAACAAAATAAGGATTTGGCACTACATTAATATTATTTGACATATTTTGAGTAGAATTAGTACCTGATTCAACTGTAACAAAATTATCATCCGTAACATTTCTTCCTTTACTTGAATGAATAGATTGGTACCCATCAGGAGAAGCAAAATGTAATGGGTTTGCTGGATTATCTGTATATCCATAAGTTCCATATTGTTCTAAATTAGTTGCATCAAGTATTTGATCTGGAGCAATTCCAGCATCAAAAGCTGTAATTGTATAGGTGTATTGCTTTCCATCAATCACGTCACAATCCAAGAAAGAATGTTTTATCCCTGTCTCTTCACCTGTTTCAAGGTCAACAGCATCGCAATCACCAAACGCACTTGGACCTGCTATTGGATTATGAACATCTTGGCCACAAACATTATACCCTCTACAGTTAACACATTCATCACCGCTATCAATACAAATATCACCACTAGTACACCAAGGGGAAATATCACAATCTACAATACCATAAATCGGAGAATAGTATGTTTGCTCAGTATCTGTTGAAATAGCAAATTCATCAACTTCAATTCTTCTAGTATATTTTTTACATTCACCACTTCCAAAATCGCTCTCACAATCATTTTCACAATCAGGATCCATTGAACTTATGCAATTATCAAAATTTGGATTTTGGCTCGGGCTACAACATGCAATTTCTTTTTCACATAATGAATCATTTATACAATCTACCCAGCCCTGATCTTTGCAATTTTTTTCAAAACCTTGGTTTACACATGCTAAATGACATTCATTTAAAATATAATATTCTGGAAAGGATATGCTGCATTCTCCATGATAATCATTTGAAAAAGTACAATGATTAACATCTTGCTGCTCTGTTAAATGAAATGTTTCATAAGGGACCCAACTATCTAGATCTTCAACATCATATAAATCAGTGCTTGGATTACCCCAAGTTTGACCACCGTCTTCACTTTTATAAATATTATATCCTTCAAAATCACTATATCCTGTTACTACATCATTTGATGATTCAGCAGAATCATCCCATGATAACTCAATACAATGATGTTGCCCATCATACCAATCCTGATCAGCATTTTCTTCCCCAATGCTTGCAGTTAAAACAGGAGTATCTGGTGCAGTATATCCCTGATAATGACTATTGTACATAAGCTGTGCGAATGAAGCATTTTCTATTAAATCATCATAATTTTGTCCAAAAATAATACAAAAAGAAAAGGGTGCTTGCTCTCCAACTGCAAGATTAAAAGGACCAGAACTCATTTGCAAAACACAATCTAATCCATCTTCATCAGCATCAAAAAATGAAGTTTGTTCTAATCCTTCGAGTGAATCAAAATGTGGGTTTAAATCAGTTTCATGATTATCTAAATCAGGATTCGATGTATGAAAATACCATTCCTTTTCATTAGAGGTCAGGTTAGTAGTATCCCCAGCAATAATTTTATACATTATATCTTCTTTATTTCTAGCTTGAGATACCCCAGGACTACCTGCATATCCTCCAGCAGTTTCATCATATGTAACACCTGGCCTTGTATACCAAGAAAACCAATGCCAGTCAGTCATTTTTAATTTATCACCAGGATAAATATCATTAATTCCATCATTATTTAAATCAACTGGAACTGTTGCATAAGGAGAATCTAACAATTGAGTCGCTACGATACCTATATCTTCAGGAGGGCCTCCATTATAATCATAAATCATAGCTATACTTACCCTTAGTGTATCATCGTTAACAACTTCACAACAACCATCTGAATTTAGTGCTAATCCACCAGGACAAAACGCTCCATTTTTACAATCGTAATATTCCATAAAATCGTCGCCGTTACTATGAACACCAAAACTTCCAAATTTATTAGATGTTACCACGTCAGCATCCATATAGAATCCCATAGAGGTACCTTTATAATCAAAACCTTTCCCTCTATTTAATTTTGTTCCATCAGGCATAACCATACCTTCACCACAAACAGGAAAACCATTTTGATCTTTTAAATATATTTTAGAACCATTTCTATCTCTATCAAATGCACACCAATCACCACTTTCATTTCTGACTTGAACTGTTACAAAAATAATGTCTTCAGCAAAAGAAATTCCATATGAATGAGCTTCAGCCATAACTCTTAATCCCATAGGATATCCAGTCTGTTCATAGGTGTTATTTGTTACCATATTACCTCTATGCGCCCATCTATCATCAAATTCCATATAGATATCATTATCTGATATAAACCTATCAGTATCAACCCAGCATTCATCATTATATCTTTTTGTAGAATATAATCCTCCGCATAATTGATTTTTCTCAGCAGCAAGCACAGGATCATATGTTTCAGCAAACCAACCTGGCCAAACTGGAACAATTTCACCATCTTCATTGAAATCTGTAGGCCATGTATTAGAATACTCACTATGAGCTAACACAGGGTAAGTCCCTGTATCTAAATAATTTATATCACCAAAAACATCACTTTCATCCACTAATGTATTATGAGTATTTGATCTAGCTCCAGTTGCAGCATGCCAATCTGTGTTTGAGCTTGGACTCCATCTTGTAAACCATGATTCTGCTGTATTTGATCCAAAATACTCATATTCATCATCTTCAGTCCAATCTTCCAAATCATCACCATAATCATACAAGTCAAAATCATCCAACCTTTGTTTCAAGCCAGGACGCATTGACCACGGATAAACTAGGCCAACTCCACTTTTAAGTAAATCATCTCCATAAACATTTGAATTATTAGGGTCAACCGTAGAAATAGTACTATGCTCTAAGCTAATCATTAATTCTAAATTTGTATCATTTAAACAGAATTGTCTAATGTCTGTAAAGTCACATTCAACCAAAACAGGATTATCATTTTCATCGAAGCATGATCCACTTTCAACTTCATTTGGGGAACATAATTTTTCTCCTAATTGTCCATCATCATTATAAGCATTAAATACTACGCTTACAAAATTAGTGTCGAAATCCACACCATTATATTCATACCAGGAATGACTTGGAATATTATTATTTGGATCTCTATAAGCTTCAGCTGAGCACCAAACAACAAAATCATTTGAACTGTGATCTATTCCAGGACACTCATACCAATCATAATGATATGTATAACTTTGACCTGGGATTCCAGCCACAAAAGCTACAGCTGGTAGATATGTAAAATTACCCCACAACCCAGGAGGATGATGATCCCAATCTATAATTCTACCATAGTTAGTAATTGCACTTTGTGCTTTACCTTTTAAAAGATATCCTCTTGCTCTATCATTCATTGGGTTCGATGGAAAGCCATATTGACCTATTCTTCCAAGACTATTTCCATTATACGAGTCGGACCAAGGATGATTGATAGCATTATCTTTTTCAGTTGGCTTACCTGCTATCAATAAAGTTGAAACAACTGCAAATAAAAATAATTTAATATATATTTTATTCTTCATAATTAATTAAGATCTATCCTTATAAAAAAATTAACTTCTCTATTACTTGAGTAATACCAAGGTCTATCATAAAAAGAACCTGAAATTTCTTTTCCAATATTTTTTTCATAATATTCTCCTGGGCGATCAGAAGTTCCTGTTAAGGGATATACTGAAAAAGGATAGGGTTTGTCAAATATATTGAAAATATTCATTCCTAACATAATAGTATGTTTTTTTCTAACAAATTCTTTTGATAATGACATATCCATAGTAATCATTGCAGGGGAACGCTTGCTATATTCATTTTTTAAATCCTCTTCAGGTTTATCACCATTAAATATCATTGGAGTATACGGTTCTCCAGATTGATAAAAAGCTGTTAATCCACCGTTTAGACCCCACGGTAGATTCGTAGAATACATAGTCATTGTAAGGTCATGAGTTCTATCATATGGCATTAAAGTTTCTTGCTGAGGAGCGTCTACTTCAATTGCACCAAATGCAGCTGCATCATACTCACTACTTGCTTTGGCTGTTGAGTAGGTGTATTGAATCATAGTATTAAATAATCTTCCCCTGTTTTCAAGGGTAAAGTCAAAACCGACAGCTGTTCCAAAATCACCATTTTTTGCAACTTGATATTTATAAACACCAGATTCATAATTATTAGCAGTTGTTAATTGATCCATATCTTTAACCCAAAGACCTGCTGTTGCTGCCCACTGTCTACTAAATTGTACGTTAAATGCTAATTCATATGACTGAGTTCTTCCAGCAGTCATTGTAGCATTTCCAATACTTTGATTTTCATCTCCGGCATCTTGAAATGCTCCTTCAGGATCTTCAAGCTTACTTACATTTCTATAAACAAACTCATAAATAGGTGTCTGATAATATAAACCATAATTAAATGTAAATGTTGCTCCATCTGCTATAACATGACTAATTCCTAATCTTGGACTAACTTTGTATAGCCAATCAGAGTCTTTAAAAATTACATGTGAATACTTATTTGTGCTTTCAATTACATCGGTTGTATGTTCACTTGCATCTCTTTGATTATTATTAGACATATTTTCATTTTCTTCATTTAATATTTGATACGGTGAACCATCATTTGGATTAAAATTTGGGTTATAATCATAATTATCTTCAATTTCGACAATTCCATCCCATAATTCACCATCAATACTGTTAAATCCTGTGTCATATTCATAATAATCACCTGGGCACATTACTTCTCCAAAAAATAATCCAGAACCTTCTTGAACATTATTTCTAGAAATGTCAGCCCCGCAATCAAAATAAAAATGTGGTAAATAAGGAGAATAATTACCCGCAGCATCCGCCCAAATCTTAGTATTATACTGCACAGCATCTAATCGAACACCAGCATTTATAACCATCCATGGAACTTCAAATGTATTTTGAATATATGTTGCAAATTCTTCAGGCTCAACAAATGAGTTCCACTGTCCATCACCATTAAAATCATCAAAGATTTCACCAGGATAAAACTCGCTTATTCCTGTACAGGGATTATCATAATATCCAGGGCCATCCCATTGTCCATTTCCTTCTCCAACATCTGGCTGAGTACAGCTTGAATTTATCCATTCAAGATTATCCACACCATAATCATTCCACTGTTCAGCAAATCTTTGTCTAAATGCAGATGCGTCATCCCAAGGTTCTTTTATTTCATGATAATCTAATTTATGTGATTTGTAATCAAAACCTAATCTTGATCTCCATTTTTTTGTAAGTTGATTAGTATAGTCAAATCTAATTTCTTGTGTTCTTGCTGTAGTCTCACTAAAATATCTATCAGTTCCACCAAATATATTGCTTTCTGACCAAAATCTAAAATATAACGGCCTAGGCTCTTCAAATACGGACTCAGATGCAAAATATCCAAGATAATACAAATATGGATTTACCGTCATCACAGGAGAGACACCTTCAAAATACATATAAGCACCGTCAGTATCATAGAAATTTTCACTATCAACATACATCTCAGGGGTGAGCCAATAATCTTCATCTCTGAAAATAGAATTATTTACAAGCTCAGGACCATCCCATTGTCCATCACCATCTAAATCATCATCAGTTGGATTATAAGTACCATCCATATTCATATCAATATCAAAATAATCTGATGAATTTTCTCCATCATACAATCCATTTTGGTTTGTATCTATAAAGGGCTCTGCTACTCTCCAATTATAATTACCTGGATTTGGAGCACCAAAATACCAACCACTTGTAAATTCATCTGGCCCATTTCCATCCTTATTATCATAGTAAACTATTTGACCACTATTATTAAAATGAAATGGAACTATTTCTGGATTACCTGGGTCAGAATTTGGAGCATATCCTGAAGGATAAGAATATTCATACCAATCAGGATATCCATCTTCATCTTTATCCTGCCACCTAACTCCAATAAATTGATCTTGAATAAAATCTGATACCCTAAGTGTATAAAAAGAATTGCTATTTACAGTATGATTAAACTCAAGAGCTGTTCTTTCAGTATCTCTAAATATTTCCTGTCTTCCTTCATCCCAATATATATAAGCTGGGTTAAAACTTTTTCTATGAGCTTCAACAATCCATTTTGATAATGTTAGTTTATGCTGACTGGTTATATCATATGTTAATTTACCAAAATAATCATATGTTTTATCAAAACCAAAAGACTTGTAACCTGAAATATTATCCCATGGCCATGTAAAATTGTATCTATTTGAATCCCAATCAACATCATCCCATAATTGTCTAATATCAGACATATAGAAGTGCTCATCAGGATTAAACTGATAAACATTATCATCAAATTTTAAAACAGTTTCAGCTCCTTTATTAGTAAACTGACCTGACATCCAAAATTTAATCTTCTTTGTAAATGGAACAGGACCTCCAAAGCCAATATTGTAGTCATGATAATCTCTAAGTTCATCATATCTACTGCCCATTGCTTCCCCTAGAAGACTAGTATCATATTGAAATTTATAGGAGTATTTATTTCCTCCAGTCATTGTATGCAAATTAGATACTGCTGACATAGCATCACCGTATTCTGCATTAAACCCACCTGGTTGCCAATCAAACTCCCTTATAGCAAATTTATTTAATCTTGTACCGTTACCAATTCCACCATAAATAGGATTTCTTATATACATTCCATCAATCATGTAAGCAATTTCTCCAGAACGTCCACCTCTAACATGAACTTCTTCAAGTCCTCTTTCAGCATGATCAGGAATTCCTTTTGCCTTACTATCAACTTTCACAACACCTGATTGTAAATTATATAATTCTGATACATCTCTTATTGGCAATGTTTCAATCGCCTCTTTACTAATAGTAACTTTTTTTGAAGTTGTGCCCTTTTCAACCATTGCACGTTCAGATGAAACATAAACGACTTCTCCCTCAACAGTTGCTTCAGATAATGAAACATTAAGCCATTGAGTTTGATCCATTATTACATTAACCCCCTCCATAATTTTCGTTTGATAACCAATCATTAAAAATTTAACTTCATAATCACCTACAGGTATATTCAATATTATAAAATTACCATCTAAATCAGCAGTTGTTCCTTTTGCAATTTCAGGCATATAGATTTGTGTACCAATAAGGGCCGTACCATCTTGATCAGTCACTTTACCTCTAATTGTACCGTCAGTTCCTGGTAATAAAAATGAAAAAAACAATAATAATTGTAATATTTTAATATATAATTTCATTTTAATATCCAAAAGGATATTCAATCCTCTGCACGCCTAGCGTATTTGTTATTTTGTATGGATCATAATTAAAATCTTGGATATTACTCAAATCTTCAACATCTATTAATTGATAATCAAGTAATCCACCAGTTTGATTTGTCATTAATGTTGCTGCAGGGGTCTTATATTGAATGCTAGAAATAGAAAACCAAGGAATTTCTACCCACGGTAAATCCTCCCAATAAATAGATATATCTTCTCGAACAATTCCATATCCAGGTTTAAAATAACTCTCACTCTTAAGGCTATATCCCATTCCAGGTCCTATAGCTGTAGTCTTTATAATTCTTGTCACTAGCAAACAATTTGGAATTATTGTAACCTGATTACTATAACAAGTTGACTCAGATTCATTCCATGCGCACCAATAATAATCATCATTTCCACATACTTCTTCTTCCAAATAAATGCAATTAGGATCCAAGGTGCTATGTTTTAATGATGCTGTTGCTTTTTCAACATAATATTCTTTTAATATATTATAATTTGCTGTATCTGAATATACTGAATTCATAGAATGGAATGACTGACCATCAATTATATTTCCATTAAAGGAATACAACAAAGTGTCTGGTTCCATATGAACTGATTGCCAAAAATCATCATCAGGATTAAACTCATCTATATTTTGCGGGTGATAATACCCTGGGAGAAAGTGATAATAGGGATGTATCATTTTAACAATATGCTCATCAGTATCTTTATAAATTAAATAATCATGATCTTCAACACCTTCGGAGTTGGTAAATTCAGTTTTTACTAAATGATGATTATTTAAAATACTATTATAAAATTGTTCCGAATCAATAATTTCAGACAAATCCTCAGAATCATCAAAATCAATTTGATCAATAATTTCATTAGATTGAATAGAGCTTATAGTCTTAATTATTGGGACATAAGTTTCTCTGTATTGTACATCAAAAGTATTATATATAATTGGCACTATATCACCACCCACAGCATATCCATCATTATAATCTAAAATTTTAGTTTTAGCATAATCAGCAGGGTGGACATATTCCTGATACCCTTCTTCATCGCTAGAAAAATAAACTTCATGACCTATAATATCACCTTCTGCATTTTTATATGACTTTGCTTGTTCTCCATTTACTTCTGATGACCTTGGTTGCCACAAACCATCAAACTCTGTTTTACCATCACCTTCTGTTTTATGATTATCATCATTGGGGTCTAAATTTACTGTCCAGAAATTATCTGTTGACAATTCACATAACGGGTCTTCATAAGAGCAAGTACTGTTATCCCATGTACATCCATGATGCAAACAACAATCCTCTTTAGTTCCTGAATACCCATTAATACATTTTCCATAATTATAGACTGTGCTATTTACTCCAAAATCGATTTCACTGTATTGATAGGATAGAGCAATATCAATTTCATCAACAGCATCATCCATATTAAGGTCAGCATCAAGAAACCCATTTCCATTAGTATCTACCATAAGATCTAAATCAGTTAAATAATCTATACATGAACCAATTTCATCATGATAATCATTGAATTCACAAACACATGGATTTTCTGGATCTCCAGTTTCAAATATATCAAAACATCCATCTTCACCGGTATCAAAGAAGTTTCCCTGAGGTAAAAGAGGTATTGTTTCATCACCATATGGCACTGGAGAATTTGGGTCTTCATAATTAACAATTAATTGATCTGGAGCAACACTCCTAGTAAACAAATTTAAATAATCATACCCACAATCACCACCAGTTGCACATGTTTCCTCATCATCCCACTGAGCATTTCCTTGATCACAAAAAGATACTCCTTGTAATTGAAGCTGAGCAGATATTTCAGGGCAATCTACTAAATTTAATGATTCACCTAAATCACGAAGAGAATTGCAATTTCTATCTTCAAATGGTTCTCTGCCTTGGTTATTGTTATCACCATGGAAAGTATCACCATTTTGATCTTGAAAAACCTCGGCAGTGTCATGTAAGTTATTACCTCTATCACAAAAAGTCATTGCATAAGAAACATCAGTGCTTTGCCAATTATAAATGCTATTAACAAACTCACCATTTGAATTAACTCTATCATCTTCAAAACATACTGCTGTGGCTCTATTATCAACTAAATATTGACTACGACAATATTCATTCATAGTAGTTTCTGTATCACCTTTAGTACAAGAAGTCTCACACATATTATCCACATTTATATCGAATATAGCATAATCATCGTTCCATTCAATATTACTTGATCTTTCAGACCAATAATCATGATTAACAGAACACGTATTTAACTCAGAATTCCACTCATAATTTTCTCCTTGATGTTCACAGCAATCTTGCTCTGTTATAGAAGACATGCAATATTCATCTGCTTCATCCCAACTACATTTTGGAGATTGAAGACAATCATCATTCGTTTCAAAAATAGAACAATTAATTGAATAGCTAAGACAAAATGGTTCACAGGTCATAGATGTAGGGTACCACATACCGCCATTATTTTCACAACAATCTCTATTATTATAAGAACTATCATCATCATTGCATGCTCCTGTGAAACACCAGCCTTCAAACGATTTTGCATATGGAAATTCACCGAAATCTACATCACTCTTTAAATAATTAGAAAAAATTATTTCTTCTTCACTATCTTGTTTATAATTATCATTACAATCTGTGCTTTTTCTAAACATAATGGCATCATCGTCACTGATATAAGTATTTTTTATTTTAAATTCTGTACTTCTGAATGACTTTATTTCATCCCCATTAATCAAACTATCGATAGTTGTAAAATTTCTATAGACATATTCATCAGCATCAACCAAAATAATATCTCCAAAAATTGGATTTAACACTGTGTCAATTAAAGTCACATATGAGTTTTTATCATAATCTTGAGAATATTTATAGTTAGTATAATACTTATCAGATGTTGCTGTAACAAAATTATATCTGCCTTGCTGAGGATTCCAGGTTATATTTTTAATCACAGAAAATGGACTTGAAGATAAATCCATAAAAGATGTCGTGTCTAAAACTTCTTGACTTATCAAATTTTGATAGATAATGTCTTGCTCTGAAAATTCATAATTTTCTCCAGATTCATCTATAACAAGCACTTGATTTGACTCATCCTCAATTGAAGATATTGGAATACCTATAAAATAAGCGTCATTAAATGATTTTAATTTAAGAATATTTGAAGGATCATCAGCGTTATGACTACCTGATTGTAGTTGATAAGCATTGAATTTATAATAATCAATTTCAAAAGCAGTGGAATTTGAAAAATCATAATATATGTTATCTAGAGAATAACAAAGGTTGTTATCACTACATCCATCACCATTTAAATCATTTGCAAATGATTCCTCCTCAACTGGAGGATTGACGATAGTTGTTCCATCCTTATCACATGAATAAATAAAAATAAATACAGATGTAAGTAAATACTTTACGTAAATCAAAACACTCCTTGAAATATAAAAATAGATTTATAAATCGTACTAAAAAATAAATAAATCAAACCGCACTGTTAAATTGTTTATTTTTAAAATAAAATCTATTTAATTAATAGACTATAAAAATACCAATTTATTTGTATTAGTTGGAAATGAAAAATTATAAAGAATTTATCTTAACAATGTCATTTTTTTAGATTGCATTCTATTTGAATTAGATATTTGATAAATATAAATTCCAGAAGGAACGTCTTTGCCACGTTGATTTTTACCATTCCATTCAATAAAATGGGATCCATTTAAATAATATTTATCTACAAGTATGTTTATCAGTTTACCTCGAATATCATATATAGATATTTGGATGTGATCATTTTGATATAAACTAAATTCAATCAAAGTTGTCGGATTAAATGGATTAGGGAAATTTTGTTTAATTGAAAAATCATTTGGGACATCAGCTTCAAGATTATCTATTTCATAATAATTAAAATTCAAATCCATATCATTTTCACCAATCCAGTTTATATTAATATAAGAATGTACTAATCCTTCAAAATTTAAATTTGTAAGAGTACCACATCCTGCAGGTATATAATTTTCACCTTGGCCATTTAATGAATAATTTTCATATGCAGATCCTGGAACCTCATTTATTATAATTTCCCAATCATTAAGCTCAACCGCTCCTCCATAATAATCATAAATATTAGGATCTAATATTAATGGGCAATCATCTTGATTTCCACAAAATTGATAAAACTGTATCACAAATTCAAAATCATGAATATTATTTATTGAATGGTATTTAATTTGACCATCTCCAAGCATTGTGAAAGTATTTACAGGTATATCAAAAGATAAACACTCGTTATTTCCTCCACATATATTATAATCATCATATTCAGCGCATGACCCATCATTTAATTCAGCCGAAGGATTATAATTACAAGCATCTACATCAGTACAACCTAAAATAGTTTCTTCATTATACAAATAAATCAAATAAGAACCAAAACCTGGGCCATCACCAGAACATGTGTATGATTCATCCTGATTATCCACACAACTTGATTCAAGTGCTACAATTTCACCAGTTTCAGTTATATATCCTATATTATAAGAATCTCTTAAAGGTATAAATGTAATTTCTATATATAAAGTTGAGCCTTCAGTTAAATTAATATTATTACCTTCATTATCAGTCGCAGAGACTGAAAAACCTTGATACACTTCAACCTCAGCGGAAGATGAAGAGGAATTATTAATAATATTCTGCAATTCTTCCTCAGAAGCTTCTGAAAATTCAATAGTTACCTGGGTTCCATCATCTACATCTAAACCCCCAGCTGGGATATCCATATCTATATCAACACCTTCAAGACCAATTAGTTCAATATCGATTTCTACAGAAGAATCATAATTTTCCAAAGCTGGATCTTCAGCTTCAAATGATGCAAATTCACAGGAACCATCATCGTCTGTCGATAGCTCATTATAATTAAGACCAGCTGAATCTGTACAACCAGGGATTTCACACCCATTTGGAATACCATCTTCATCAACATCTAAAAAATCATCAAACCCAGGACATATATCATCACTATCACAGGAGCCATCATCATCAGAATCATTTCCTGGATCATTAGGACAAAGATCTAAATCACCGCATATACCATCATTATCAATATCGTTATCTGAGTCTAATGGGCAAATGTCTACATCACCACATATACCATCACCATCAAAATCGTTATCAAAATCTAGAGGACATCCATCACAACCATCAGGGATTTCATCTAAATCAGAATCTAAATTATCATCATAACCTTCACATATATCAAGATCACCACATACACCATCACCATCACTATCATTATTTGGATCAGATGGACAAATATCACAATCATCAGGAATTCCATCTAAATCTAAATCAATTGAATCATCAAATTCAGGACAAGCATCTACATCTCCACATACACCATCACCATCACTATCATTTTCCTCATCAAAAGGACAAATGTCACAGCCATCGGGGATTTCATCTAAATCAGAATCTATATTATCATCATAACCCTCACATATATCTACATCACCGCATACATCATCATCATCTAAATCATTTTCTGGATCATTTGGACAAACATCTATATCTCCACATAAACCATCATTATCAATATCATTATTAGCATCAAATTGGCAATCATCAACATCGCCACAAATTCCATCATCATCAGCATCATTTAGTTGATCTAGTGGGCAATCATCACAACCATCAGGAATCGTATCTAAATCAGTATCTATACTATCATCAAAACCTTGGCATATATCTACATCACCACATATACCATCACTATCACTATCATTTTCAGCATCATATGGACATACATCTCCTTGACAATCGAATAACCCATCCTGATCTGAATCTAAATTATCATCAAAATCTGGGCACACATCTACATCACCACATACACCATCACCATCAATATCATTATTCGGATCGATTGGGCACTCATCTACATCTCCACACAAATTATCATTATCAATATCATTATCAAAATCAAATGGACATATATCACACCCATCAGCTATCCCATCATTATCAGAATCTAAATTATCATTAAAACCTGGACAAACATCTACATCTCCACAAATACCATCATTGTCAGAATCATTTTCTGAATCATTTGGACAATCATCAACATCTCCACAAATACTATCTCCATCAACATCATTTTCTGAATCATTTGGACAATCATCAACATCTCCACAAATTCCATCATTATCTGAATCATTTTCTGCATCTGATGGACACAAATCACACCCATCTGGAATTTCATCTAAATCTGTATCAATATTATCATCAGATGCGACTATAAGAATATTACCATATTCATCATATTGCATACAAATATCAAGATCTGCACATACACCATCATTATCAATATCATTATAATAATCTGAAGGACAATCATCTAAACAATCTACTATACTATCTACATCAGTATCTTCAAAATCATCAAACCCTGGACATATATCATCACTATCACATGATCCATCTTCATCACTATCATCATTTAAATCATATGGACAAACATCTACATCACCACAAATACCATCTTCATCACTATCATTTTCATTATCATACGGGCAAGTATCTATATCACCGCAAATACTATCACCATCAGCATCATTTTCATTGTCATATGGGCAAGTATCAACATCACCACAAATACCATCTTCATCACTATCATTTTCATTATCATACGGGCAAGTATCTATATCACCGCAAATACTATCACCATCAGCATCATTTTCATTGTCATATGGGCAAGTATCGATATCACCACAAATACCATCTTCATCTATATCATTTTCATTATCATACGGGCAAGTATCTATAT
>Ga0066850_10000984_pt1 | contig 15091 bp, 12 predicted proteins | sample ETNtaG_4_FD_67282 | JGI IMG/M metagenome (GOLD analysis project Ga0066850, IMG submission 67282) | Marine microbial and viral communities from oxygen minimum zone, Eastern Pacific Ocean - ETNP201406SV67 | ecosystem: Environmental > Aquatic > Marine > Oceanic | place: Pacific Ocean: Eastern... | reverse complement strand
GGTGTTGGAGCTAAAGCAAACCAGCCAATTATAGTAACCAAACTCAAACCTGCTATAATAATTAGAATTGCAAGGTGAAGTGGCATCCCTAATACATCTGCATGCTCATCATCCATTAATCGGCGCGCACTTGAAGATAAAACTACATTCTTCATGGGAGTGGGTATGATTACTTGGCAATAACTATTTCTGTTAAAATGCTACGGAACCATTATTCGCAATAAGAGAAGCCCCCAAACGAGGTATTAACAGTGCGCCTTCTTGTAAACGATACAAATGCCGCAGTGGAGGATATCCCGTTTCGCCTACTCATCATGGTTTTGATATTGGCAGGTACTGTCGCTATTGCCACTTCAGGCATTACAAAAATTTCTGAATTAAATATGCAAAATAAATTGACTGAAGAAATGAATTCACTAGGAGAGGTAGCGTTAGCAACATCCTCATCTGGAAGTGGCACCACTATTCATTATGTTATTGAATTGCCTCATACCGAAGCTGTTTCGGTATCAGAACTTAAAATTGGAGGTGATTTTAGTAATGATGCAGACCCATTCTCATCCACCTTTAGGATTGAATTAACCAATGGCAGGTCAATTTTTGGGACTCTTACCCCTGGGCATCATGAATTGAATATTACAAATGCCAAGGCTGATGGGCCATATATACCACCAATCAATAATGGGAAAATTGCAGTTACACTTGTCGCTATTGATTGTCATAACCAAAACCTGATTATTATGATGAATCAACACGAGTTCCAAAATTTTGATAAAAATACAATATTAAATAATTATGAATGTTAAAGAGGAATGGAAATGGAACATAAACCTTACAAATATCAACTTGATACTGATGGTGATGATTTAATTATGACTATTGATTGGAGATATACATCACATTACAAGGACGGGATAAGATTTGATTTATTACATGAAAATATCTTAATCCGCTTAATCATGACTTTGAAAGAACAACCCACTGTTTCTAGTATAGTAATTAAAGACACTAAGCTTTATCATTTAGTCTCAGGGATGATGACTTTTCTGAAAAAATTGTTAGAATTAGACACATTGTTAGAACGATGTGCTGGAAATGATCCAATGTCTCCAGCCATACCAGATGGATCTACACCACAACTAAAATGTGGTAAATGCACACTAAAACCTGCTGCTATTTTTAATTCAATGAGGGATAATCTTTCCCAACAATTCTCTGCAGATTCAAATACAGTCAAAGGTACACCATTACTAATCTCTGAAAATTTAAATTCATTATCACATCATATGGATAATAGCCCCTATTGTCAAAGATGTAGAGGTAAAACACATGAAGAAATGATGAATATTTTCAATGAAATGGTAGATTTGGAAACTTTTTCCCGCAAAGAGGCATTATTTATTGTATCTGATTCGAGGAAAATTAGATTATAGGGGGGTTCATGAAATGGAAAATGAAGAAAAAACAAGAATAAGAATCATCTCACCAGAAAATGATGCACATATACCACCACCACCTAAAGAACAACATGTTAGCAATATTAGCATTGGTTATTCGAAAGACGGGAAACTAGAGCCTACTCAATTTAGAGATGCGCTCGCCCGTTTCATCAATCCTTGGGATGCAACTAGGAGGACGCCAAGGCCACTTTTTGAACGAAACCATAGAGTCAGGCCTGGTTTTGCAACATCATGGGTAGACATGTCTTTACCCCCGGGAATAAGAACTGAAAATGAATATAGAAGAAACATTATTTACACTTATAGAATTGAAGATTCAGGCCCACACCCAAGGGATGGCTGTACTGTAGAATTGGTAAGGTTACCAAATGCAACTGCTACTTATTACAGAATAATTCCTGACCCATACCATTTATCTGAAGATGAAACATTTCTAATTGAAGAAGCCCGAAAATCTCTGATGAATGAAACCCCTCAGCAAATGAGCCTTTCTAGAATGGACCAAACTAGACATTATGTAGAAAAGAGAGCGAATGAAATTATTGAGCGGATTTCAGAAAAAAGAGGCCTCCTACGCGTTAATGAACTGTTTTCTAGAGAAAGTCGTAAAGAGCGTATACTACTATTATCAAAAATCTTGGCCAGGTATACCACAGGATTAGGGTTGATTGAGTATTTATTGTTAGATGATAATATTGAGGACATATATGTTGATGCGCCCGCATCAAAAAATCCCATCCACCTAACCTTTTCAACTAGGCATATCCCACAAGAGGCTAGAAAGCAAATTCATGATAAATGTGTGACAAATATCATTTTAGGAGAAGGGGATGCAGATTCACTACTATCTAGATTCCGTTACGAATCAGGCAGGCCGTTTTCTGAAGCAAATCCTGTTCTAGAAAGTGACCTGTTAGAATTCCGAACACGAGTTACGGTGATAGGGTCGCCACTGTCCCCAGGAGGGGTTGCAATGGCACTTCGTAGACATGGTTCAGATACGTGGACACTACCAAAATTGATTAGTTTGCGTTCAATGAATCCATTAACTGCCGGGCTGATTTCATTTCTAATTGATGGCCGCTCTACAATGCTAGTAGCTGGCAGTAGGGGGGCCGGGAAATCTTCCATGCTCTCCGCTGTAATGTTGGAGTTCCCTCAATCTCAAAGAATTTTGACCATTGAAGATACCTTGGAATTGCCAATTGATGAAATGCAATCTCTTGGATATAAAATTCAGCCTATGTTCGTTTCTGGATCAGTAGGTGAAGGGGGAAGTCAAATGTCTGCTGATGATGCTTTGAGAGTCTCACTCAGACTTGGCGAATCTGCTATCGTAATGGGTGAAGTCCGTGGACAAGAGGCAAGGACTCTGTATGAAGCCATGAGAGCAGGTACTGCAGGTTCATCCGTCCTAGGGACATTCCATGCCGATTCTGCTCAATCAGTTTACGAACGAGTGACGTCAGACATGGGGATTGAACCTGTTTCTTTCCTAGCAACTGATTTAGTTATAATTGCGGGGCTTTCACGACCCATGGGGCAACAAAAACAATTACGAAGAGTTGTACAAATTGCAGAAGTTTGCAAATCTAATGTTGACCTTCAATCAGAAGATATTGAAGTTGGATTCAATGATTTACTAGCTTATGACCCCGCAAAAGATGAACTTATCCCAACAATGGTAATGTGGGATTCTGCAAAGGGGCAAGGCACTAGTGAATTAATTACATCAGTAGCACGGAATCAAAATGTAAATTATAACGATGCAATGAGAAATATAGGAGTCAGAGCTATAATTCGTAAAATCCTAAATGAAGGTAACGAAATGACTGATAAAGAACTAACCAGTGCTGAATGGTTAGTTCAGGCTAACAACGCTTTTTGGGGTCTATCATCCACCATTGTAGAAGAAACTGGAAGTTTAAATCATTCAGAACTAATGCGCAGATGGACCTCATGGTTTAGTGGATTAGTACCTGAAGTTAATCTAGAAAAAATAGATTTGACCTATGCTGGAATTGGCCTTGGGAATTTGCCTAGTGAATAATCAATGAGGTGATTAATTGTCAGATAGCAAATTTACTAAATGGGCTAATTTCATGGAAAAATTAGCAGGTGGTATGTTCTCTGAAAAATGGCGTATTGAGCAAGACGAAAATGCTAGTGAAGAATTGAAAAGAGCATTGGAATTCACCTCATTAAAATTAGAACCGAGCCAAGTAAATATCAGTGCACTAATGAGTTCTGGGATTTCGTTCTTAATTTGTTTTATTTGGGCCATAATATTTCTTATGTATAATTCAAATACAGAAGAAGGGTTGCTTTCTATCATCATATATGCAGGATTCCCTTTAGTATTAGTTCCATTCATAATTGCAGGTTGGTTTGGAAATTATCCTATGATTTTAGAAAGTAGGCAAAGAACAGCAACCTTAGGAAGATTACCTGAAGTTGTTAATTATCTAGTGATTTCAATGCGATTAAATCCATCCTTAGATCGTGCTGTTGAGTTTGCTGCTGAGAATTCAGACGAACCAATGGCCAGTAGTTTGAGAAAAGTCCTATGGGATGTGTATTTGAGAAAATATGATACTATTGAACAATCACTTCTAGCTTTTGCTGATGAATGGGGAACGGTTCAGGAATTTGAACAATTTAAACGTGGATTGTATGGGATTCGTGCTGCTCAGTTAGAAAGTTCTGAAGAAGGGCGTGAACAAGCACTAGACAAAGCCAGTGAGACTGTCACGAATGGTTCTAGATATCATATTGAAGAATATGCCAGCACACTATCCGCCCCTGCTATGGTACTGTTTGGACTTGGAGTAATGCTTCCTTTAATCCTAGGGGCAATGCTTCCAATGGCATCTTCAATGTCTAGTTCAGGTGGGCTTTCTGTCTTTGAAATACTATTACTTTTCGATATTATTTTCCCCTGCCTAATTCTTGGATATTCTTGGTGGATAGTGGGGAACAGGCCAGGGACAACACCACCCCCGGTAATACCTGAATATCGAAGTAAAAAATTCATCATAGGGACTTGGATTGTTGCATTATTATCATCAATAATTATGTTTACAATTGGCATATTGAAATGGCTTTCAGATGGTGAAGGTGCTCAATACATTGCAACAATAATTATTCTTGGAGCATTTATCTTGCCAATTTCAATTATTACTCTATCAGGTACAAACAAAAGAATGAAAATTCGTAACGACATAATATCCATTGAAGATGAATTTCCTGATGCTTTATTCCAATTAGGCAGTAGAATTGCAGAAGGGAAACCCGTTGAAAGAGCAATTAGAGATGTGGGTAAATCTATGGGTGAAACATCAAAAACGGGAGATTTAATGGGACAAATCTCCCACCGCACCCTAATATCAAGTGCATCATTAAATGAATCACTATTTGGTTCAGATGGTTTGTTAGACAAATATCCTTCAAAGACAGTGAAGGCTTCAATGCAAACAGTCGTAGATGTTGCTAGCAAAGATTCGGTCACTGCTGGTAGAACTATCATGGGAGTCTCTGGATATATCAGAGATTTACGTTCACTAGAACAAGATGTAAGGATGAAACTAGGGGAAACAATGGCAATGATGGAAACTACTGCTCGTTTCTTCGCGCCTTTAGTGCTTGGAGTTACGTGTGCAATATTCTTCTTAGTTGCCAACGTATCAACTCAAATTCCAGTTGGTGCATTTTCTGCTGATGCTGGTTCACTTAGTGGGAATCCTAGTGAACCTGACAGAGATTTTGACAATATCGCAGATAGCAGAGATAATTGCCCTGAAGAAGGAGGTAGAGTAGATGAGCAAGGGTGCCCTATTCCACTAGGCATTCAACCATGGCAGTTCCTAGCCATAATTGGTTTTTATTTGATGTTTTTAACGGTAGTAATTGCTTATTTCACTTCATCAATTAAATCAGGAGATGATCCTTTAGAAAGAAGACATTCGACAGGTTCTGCCCTACTTGTGGGATATATGGTATTTGCATTGGCTGCATGGCTATCAAAAGCAACAATTGCCTGAGGTTAGAAAAATGATTCATGACAAAGAATTGATTTCAAACGAAAAAGGAGCAGTCCAGGGCATCCCATTGAGTCTTATGATTGCCATGACAATTGTGTTAATTGTATCCCCTTTAGCATTCGAGTCTCTGCAAAATTATAGTCAAAATTCCACAAGGAATAACATTGAATATAATTTGGAAAGATTACATGAAGTAGCACTAGTTGTATATTCATCACAAACTGGTGGTTACACATCCTCACTACAACACACGATGACAATTTCTCCTTATGGGAGCGCCAGTATTGACCATGTTAGAATTGGCAGTGATTTGCGTAGTTCGGAAGATTTCAAAGCATATTTTTTGGATTATTCAATAAATGGGGCACCAATCATGATAATGAATTCCGAACAACAAATCCCATTAATGGCTCATGAGTCTGGGGCAATAATGATTGAAGATATTAATTCAAATAGAGAAATTACCCTCCAACTAAGTTTAGTAGATTCTTCAATGACAGACCCATCATCTCCTTGTGGAGGTATAATTGGAATTGATTCAAGATTCATTTGTGTTGAGGTGATTTGAAATTCTTGATTTCCTATCTTCAAAAGGAGCACTTACTTTAGCTGCATTGCTAATGTTATCCCTAATGCTAATGGTTGTTGATACCACTAATGAAGCTGCTGAACAGAAGAATTATGATGCTGTTGTTGAAGGAGTTGCTAGTACCCTTTCTGAAATTAACTCCAGCCCTGGAAATGTTTCAATGGCTTTAGTTTTTGATGATTCTAGACCAGATATTGCAGGCATCCATTATCCTCAAACAATTAGTGGGGATTCTTATCAATTACTCATATTCAATGATACAATTGTAATTACTGATTCTTCCGGAAAAATGCGCTCTATGGCGTATATTCATGGAGAAGTACATGGGTGGCTAATCGGAGAATGTGCCTCAACTCAAGACCCAGATGGTTTTGGATTAACATATGAACAAATTTCGGAATGTGATGACACCCTTAATCAAGGAACACCCTGGAAATTTGACATGGAAAATGCTAAGATAATAGATATTATAAGAGGAGAACAACGCATTGATGGAGAAGTGGGCTATTTGACCAGCGTTAAACAGAGGTGAAATTTTGCAACGTGGAGACAACATCAGTATACTACATGATGAATACGCAAGAGTGCCTTTCTCAATGATTGCTATACTGTTAGTAATCATGACAGGATTTACCATTGCAATTCAAAAAGACATTCAAGAAACTACTATTGAAACAAAAATTAGTGAACTAGAAATCGAATTGGTTGAAGAATTAGCTGAATCGAATCAACTCGTGATTTCAACTACTGCAGAGGCTACTGCCATGCGGGTCCTTGAACAACATCAATGGATTGATTCAAGCCTAGATGATACTGAAGAATTGTTTTCATCCCAGATGGAAACAACATTATTGGCATATTATTCTATAGATGAACCATTAAACATTGAAGGATATAACATATATTTGAAGCCTGAATCAACAAATTTCCATCTAGATAAATTAACAATGTCAACTGATGAACAAGATCAAGTTTCTGCATCTGGTGGAGATTCAGATAAGGAAAGAGGTGTTCAAAGTTTACCTTACTGTTACCGCGTCATAGGAGAGACTACAATGGTAATTATTTCTCCTGGCGGTGTCTCAACATTTGAAAGAACATTGATAATTGATAGAATAATCGACATACCTGCACCTTTGGCTGAAGATAGGATGTCCGTCCTAGAAAGCAAATTGAGTGACGGGGAAAGTGGCCTTGCCCGTATTACCAAAGATGTGCTCACTTCGCTTGCCCAACAACGTGCCTTAGGCGGTTGGGGTGCTTATGAAAAAGATGTGAATAATCCAATTGATTCTAGTTGGACCCAATACCAAGATGTTGATAATCTAATTTCTGAAAATGACATTGAACTAGCAGTTTCACTAGGACTAGTTTTTCTTACTGCACGTGAATTCAGAACGGTTGATATGCCAGCCCTAGCATCAATACACCAAGATTTGCCAAGTATTGTATCTAGTTACATGGAAAGTAATGATGGCAAGGTACAGCCTGCTAGAGTGGCAATGGTCATCAATGACCTAATCCCTGCACCCGGAGAAACTAGCATTTCCTCAACATTTGACTTCAATAAAATGCTTGAAAGAATTATTCGCACAATTAGTGATTATTATGTTGAAGTTTTGTTTGAAGATTTCTTCCGCGGATTCGAGGGCATTGTTGAAGCAAGCGAAGGAGCAGAAGGAGCAACCCTATGGGACTCTTTCGTGAATGGGCTAAGTGGAGAAGATCATCACTCTAACGTATTTCAGGAATTTACCCGTAATGCTTACTTCTACGCTGACGATGAACACGGAATATTAGATAATTCTACCTTATTTTATCAAAAGGGACTTTCCCCTCACCTCTATTTACTCGCAGATGGTAGCCCTCAAAATTCAGAAACTACTACCATGGGTGACGGAGTTTCAATTTCTTGGGATGATTTGGGTAATTATTGGTACGAAGATGTAGGCAATTGTGGCTATTCTGACAGTAATGGAAATTATCATCATCGTGACAGATGGCAAAAAAAATACTGGGAGGTTTCCATTTCACCAAATACCCAATACCCAATAAAATTTGCAGTCATTGATGCATTTGATGTTGCTGATGATGGAGTATGGAAAAACTCTGCTGATTCATTTGTAGAATCGCTACATTCTAGTGATGGAACATCTACAATAAAATCCGAATTTTTACTTGTTTTTGAAAGTTTTATTGACCAATTAACAAGTGATTTAGAAGTATCTTCTCAAGGCCCTGTGTATTCTTATGATGACCAAACAAATCATCCAATAAAGATCACCCTAAACAATTTTGATGAAAGAACCACCGCTCTAGTAAATATTCTTACAGGCTCATCTGGAGTTCAATATTTGCGTACATACCTTATTGAACCACTTTTTGATTTAGTAGTTGACTACTTCTCCCAAATTACTGACTTTTTCACACCAGATAATTATGACTTACTAACGGGATGGTATACTGATAGTGGGGATGGAAGTATCTTGACAGCACTACTGGGGTTATTCGGATTTCAAGCCACATCCCATAAAGAATCAGTTAGGATTAATGCTGCTGAGAGTCTGCGAGATTCATCTACAGTAAGTCCTCAATCTCAGGGGAGCACCACATGTAGTAGTTCTAGGCCTGGTGCTTCATCAGTAAACCCTACACTTTCAAAGGATAGAATGTATGATGACCAAAATTGGGAAAATGTTTTGGATTCTGAAATTAACCAAGTATATGAATCACTCAAACAAGATGATTTGGACCGCTTACAAGAACTTACTGAACTATGGGACCCTCAACCAAATTGGTGGAATTCACCAATTGGCGTTAAAATGGATGGGTTTGTCATTTCTAGTAACGGCGGAGGTTTTGGCACAAATTATGGCGATGTAGATGGACAAAGAACATTCATCGACCTAGTTCTAGCATCATCTGAACATCTTGTAGAGAACGTGGAAGGGCAATTTGAGGATGCAAATTTAATGCAAGAAGTGGCTTTACATGATGAGCCGTTCTTGTTTTGGATGGGTGATAAAAATGCATCTAAAGAAAATTTGACTACTAGAACTACTTCATTCCGACTAGTCGGTTCTGCAGGGATGCCCCCCCTGAATTTAGTCAATTATGACGACGAATCTAGTAATTCTAATCATGAATCTATGATTTCTCAAAGAAGACAGCAAACAGAAGGTGATGGTTCAGAAGCATTCTATGGATTCCTTAGCAAGGCTAAAGGAGAACATGTTGCAGACCTATCAACAAATGATATTGATGGTGCATACAGAACAGAATATGATTTGACCGTGATTGGTAGAAAAGTGATTTCAGTAGAAACTATCGAGGATGTAATAAGAGCTCAATCTGGAAATGAATATTTGGGAATATCTCAAACAGTTAACATTGATTTTACTATTGGAATTTCAGTTACTACTGGTTGGGCGATGTTTGACCCTGAACATATTTCAGCAAAACTTGAAGGCCACATATTAGATAATGCAAATGGCGATGAATCATCAACAATTACAGATGATGCTCTTTGGGACCAAATAAAGATGGTTTGGGGTTGGATAAAAGATATTCTAGATCTGATAATTGAGTTGGTATTCAATCCCGCTAGTGCAATAATACGTATTGCTGGAGATGTCTTAGAATTATTTGTAGACAGTTTAGTCAATAAATTTGGAGAATTAATCGTTGATTCACTTAGTAACTTGCTGACAACTAAAATGCAAGAATGGTCCAATGACATTGATTTGACAATATATCAAGTATTTTCATTATTTGGATTTGAATGGAAGTGGTGCTATCCTGGATTTGAAAATGTAAATCAGGGAGCAGTGCCTAGCAATATATTATCATCAGGAGATTGGTGTGAAAAAACAATATTAGGAGAGTCTGTAGAGTTCTTTATCCAAATTTCAAGCAGCCCTATTTTTGGAGGTACGGGATTTAATGGATACGATAAAGGTACTACTTTATCTCTATACATTCTTGAAGCAACAAATAATCAAAGTGTAGACTATACTGTAATTGCAAAATTAGAGCGAGTTACAGATGATTCATACCTTAATGTGATGGTTGACCCAATAAAGGAAAAAATGAGCCCTCACTCATTAGAATTGAACTATTATAGTGATGAAACGTGGCAATCGGGAGGCCAAGTTGATGATGGTTTCCATTTACATATCCATGCCCCACACCAACACGAAGGAGATTTCCTTAGGATTAGCACTAGAGATTTGGGTATTCCTTTAGAAGTGCCAATAGGTTCAATGAAAGTTGGAATAGAAGCTGGTTTTGAAATTCGTTATGACCCAAGTGTATTCTCATCTAGTAGTCAAACAATAATAGATATTTTTTCTGATGCATCAGATGTAGCATTATCTAGAGTAGGACAGGTAGAGACTAAAGATGATGCAATTCTGTACCTACGGGTATTTATTGACCAAGTAGTGCGAGCAATTACACAATGGTTACAGCAAGGAGTTCATGAAATCACTTTCTTCCTAGAAGGTTATTTTGGAGCTGTTGGAAGTTCAGGGAGGGCTGGAATTAGAATTGCTTTTACTGCAGGAAATGAGGCCGTCGATAGTGTATTACAATGGGTTGCTGATTCTGTTTCCTTCTATCTTGGGCAACTAGGAGAGGGGCAATCGTCTAACCCCACTTTCCCGACAAATATAGTAAATGATTTATGGATTACAGTAGGAGCCCTGACTGGCACAAATAACAATTTCATAGTTCTTGAAGGGTCTTGTGATGTACCTACTTGTAGATCATTAATTGATAGCGACTATAATATTCAAGAGCAGAATGGAAAGTTTCGATTCTATAAACTTGAAGACGAAGGAACTCAAGGATGGAATGAAGAGGTGTATGGATATGGGACTTTAACCGTTCCACTAAGCCCCCAAATTGTTTCAGCTTTATAGGTGTGATATATGCGCCAAAAACGTATTAATTACGATGATAAAGGCCTAGTAGGAGTAAAGGAAGATATCCTCGCACTATCTGTCGTACTTGTTGGATTTAGCATTTTTGTCACAATCATTTTTACTAATCTAATACGTTATGAAGAGGCTGATGATGCAACCGAATTTCATGACATTGGCCCAAGAGTGGCTGATGAATTGGCTCTTGATTTCAACCTAAGAGCGCCACTAGCAGAGCCAGGGGTTCTAAGTCTACAATCAATTGAGTTAATGCAAACTGAACAATCAAATATAGGAAGCGAAGAAAATATAGATTTTATCAGAATGCACAATCTAGATGATATTAGTTATATGATTATTATCGAAACAATCAAAATTGATAATTCTAGTAATGGCAATGACATAGTATATACTGCTGGTTTAACTGAACAATATTCATTTAATTGGGGGACAAGTGATTCAAATAATCTAAATGAGGTGCTAAACAACGCTGAGAATGTTCGTAGTATTCGTAGACCTGTCAGCATTATGGATGAAAATATGCCAGAACGAATATCCCCTGGGTATGTTCAAGTAATTGTCTGGAGGTGAAATCATGAATAATTCTAATGAAAATACATGCACTTCATCAATTGCTAGGAGATTAAATGACTTTGATGTAAAACAAGATGATGGGGGATTTGAGGCTATTTTCGATGCAATTCTTTTCCTAACAATACTGGGAATCGGAGCAATTCTTCTGCAAACCACATTATTATCATCACTACAAAAATCAGAACTTGACAACATTACAGAGAATTCAAATCAAGTCCGGTCATCAATGGAAGTTTTTCTTAGAACATGGGTATATTACGATTCAGAAGGGGATGGTGAAGACTTACTTCGTGGAGATGTATCTTCTGTGATTAACGAAGCAATACATCAAAAAAGAACGGGTGAATTGTCGCAAACGCATTATAATGAAATTAGTGAACATTTAGATTCATTGTTAACATCCATTATTACCCCTAGTTATGAATATCAATTCACTGCCAATTATCATGGAGGCGTTATGGACGAAGAATTAATCCTAGGGTATGATTTACCTGAAGGAAGAAATGTTTACTACGCTAATGGGGATTGGGATGTTCTTGCTATTGGGTCAGGAGATTCAGGAGAAATGGTGACTTTTGAACTGGCAATCTGGATAATATAGAGAGATTTATTCATTTTGAACAGAAGGGCGCATCAAGGACCCAATCAGCGCAATCATGCCCATGATTAATGCGAATTGGGCAAAATGGTTTTCCCAAGCACCATTGAGCAAGCGCCAAATCCCTATTATTAACAATAATGCTGCAGAAGTAATTCCAAATAGCATCAACATAGGACCCATCGTTGAGGGATGGGATATTCTGTTGTATATGGGAATCATGGCTCTTTGAAAACCAAATAAGAAGGTGAAATAACCTATCAATATCATAAATACGGTAGGAGTATTAAACCAATGTGGCTGCAATTGATTTGTAATCATTTGATATAGAATTGGGGCTATACCTGTTAATATCCCAATTGCCATAGCCAAGATTTCAGGGGTTTGGAATTTTATATTGTTCAACTCTAATTCAAATGCTCGACCTATTGGTTCTTCACTACCATTAGGCAAACTTAATTGTGAAGGGGAACGAATATGCAGAGGGACCCCCTCAATATCTTCAATACCCCCAATTATTGCAAGAGGTACTTCTTGAACTTCCCCCTCAGAAACTATGAAATTTCTAGCCTCTATATTTATTGGATCTATTACTATAGCAACCTGGTGAGGTTGTTTAAACATCGTCGTGTGGGTGTTAATATCAGTAGATGAAAGGAAACAGGTGTGCCCAGGGTGTGAATGATACCAACCAAGCAATATCCAATCATAATCTAGGTTATCTAATTCAGACATTAATTGACCAAAATCAGAAAATCGTACTGAAACATTATCTGAAGATAAACTGCTAGTAGCTGTTTCACGAACTATGCCGAATGAATCACCTTCATCATCCTGAAATAATTCCCCAATTAGCAAACCCATTACTTCTTTCTTCGATTTAACTTCTGAAAGGCAATGAGCAAACATTTGGTCTGCTGCTAATGCATCAACGTATACTGGAATATAATCATCTATTTCCGTAGGGCACCAAGGGTGTGTTGTGACTTTTTTTGGCCTAGATTCTAATTTAATCTCATACTGAGTTTCTGAAACAATTTCGATTGACATAATTAGGACCCCTCTAATTGTTCATCATCAGATATTATTCTAAGAGTAGGGTTTTCTTGCTTGGAAACAATCATTGGTGGCGTGTAACCATTGTTATTGAAGTATTGAGCAGAATAGGTACATGTCCTAGTATCAAATGGATTACTGGGATTGGGCGTAATTAACAAGGTCTCAATACCTTTGATAAAACGCAAAATGTTACTTTCCACATTCCATACATCTAGTAGTTTTGTACATACCGCTCCACCTTCGTCGGGGGGCATAATATTAGGGTGAAAAATAGGGGACATCCAACGCACAATAGGTTTTTGGAATGGATAATTAGGAGTAATTTCAAAAAGAAATTTATGTTCATAAATATGCCCTACCTTATCTCCTAACCAAATTGGGCCCGGAGAATTTTTCATAGTAACAATTACTGTAGTAGGGATTTGTAATTCATCATATTCAACATGTTGGAGATGGTGCGTGCCTCTCAATGATCTTTGAGCATTTTTAATTTCATTAATCACTCGCATTCTCAAAATATCAGGTGGCAAGGCACCACCAACACCCGAATTGGGTTGCATTTCATGCACCCTTCAGTAGTAACCACCAAGCGGGTCAGGAATCAATTCTAGGACATCTCCATCACGCACATTGCAGTTACTTATTGTCTGCTCTGGCAAAATCTGAGTTTTTCCAAATCTCAACACATATGCAGTATATTCCTTATTCCAATTGGAACAAGATGCTTGAAGTATCTCTTCAACAATTATGTCTGGTGTAACTTCCATTTCTACTGTATCACCTGTATCGGCGTCTCTAACCTTGATTCTCATGCCATCACCTGTAAAACACCGACTACGGCTGTTAGACTTCAACCCTTCGCCAATAACTCTCATTCAACCAAATACATTATGTCATTTTCATATAAATCACAATAGAATGTCCACCCCCGATATGGTCCACAATGCGGGTCCTCTCTATGGGGGATATTTCATCAAGTCGACCGCCCCTTGGGTGGCCATGCCCATTTCCCCTCTTCCTCCAACTCCTTCAGCAAGATAACGATTGATGGCCAATTTTGAAGTCATATTGAGAATTATCTGTCGTCTGGATTCTGTCCAAGAATCAAGTCAACGATCAAACATCTGCAGTTCCCGAATACTTCTAGGCAGCGTTTAGGTGGGTTATATTTCATGAAAATCGTTATAGTCATCACAATATACGACTTGAGAGTGGAGATGATGGGAAATGAGCATGGTACGATGCAAGTCAGGGACTTTGGTAGTGTTACTTCTTGTTTCATCACTCTCTGGAATTGCCTTCAGTTTCGATGAAAAGGATACCGTTGAAGGATTATCACCAATACAGCAAGAAGTCCTAGATGAATTGTCATCTCCGATATACGTTGGTGGAAGTTCTTCAACATCTCCTTGGGACTGGGTGGCCGGGCCTGCTTCTTCTTCTAGTAGTGGTGGACAAGGTCTCGGCACAGCCGTCGATTCAAGTGGCAACTCCTATGTCACTGGAACTTTCTCAGGAACGGCTACCTTCGGCAGTACCAGCCTTACGAGCAGTGGTGGAGGACTGGACATCTTCATCGCCAAGTTGAACAGCAGTGGTTCGTGGCAATGGGCAGTCAAGGCCGGTGGTTCAGGTGGTGATTCTGGAATGGGGATAACCGTCGATTCTAGTGGCAACGCCTTTGTCACTGGATATTTTCAAGGAACAGCGACCTTCGGCAGCATCAGTCATACAAGCAGTGGATATGAAGATATCTTCGTGGCTAAGTTGAATAGCGTTGGGTCGTGGTCATGGGTGAAGAAGGCTGGAGGTAGCGAGAGCGACAAGGG
>Ga0066850_10000980_pt1 | contig 15140 bp, 14 predicted proteins | sample ETNtaG_4_FD_67282 | JGI IMG/M metagenome (GOLD analysis project Ga0066850, IMG submission 67282) | Marine microbial and viral communities from oxygen minimum zone, Eastern Pacific Ocean - ETNP201406SV67 | ecosystem: Environmental > Aquatic > Marine > Oceanic | place: Pacific Ocean: Eastern... | reverse complement strand
CTTTACTCTTTTTAAAACCGATGGATTCTAATTCTTCAAATGTAAATATGCGGGGAGAGTTGGTAACTACATCATAAGAGGAATCATCAGTTTTTTCTCCACAACCAACAACAAGAATTGCTGCAAAGGCTATATATAAATAATTCATCCTTTTCATATTCATATATTACACTTACGATACATAAATTTTTAATCTTGACCAACACCCAAAAGACCAAGAGCAATTACAACCATAGGAAATACAAAGTATGTAAATAACCAAGCCCAAATAAAGAACCTTATTATTACCTGACTTTTAGGAACTACAAGAATTAGTGAAATAAGAAAAGCTAATGGTATTGGGTAGAAAACATAAGCATAAGGCAATTCAGTAAAGTTATATATGAAAAGGGCTAGAACAATAACACCAAAATTAATAGGTAAAAATATTTTAGTTATTTTATTCATCTTACTATTTCCTGAGAGTGTAGGAGTAAGAGCAAAAGCTAAACTGGTGAATGCGTGCCTAACTTCAAGCAACTCTCACTCCAAGTACATAAACAAAAGAGTTTTAAAGAATGGCTCCTGATCGTGAGTCATACCAAAATCCAATGATATGGCTGAGCCTAAGGACTCTATTCTTGCCAGAAGCCTTAAGGATTATATACTAATTACTCCTTAAGTATATATCTCTTTTCTATCTGTTTCCCCTGACTTGCATTAATGTAAGAAACCCAGTGACTGACGTCATGATAGGAAAACCTAAGAAACCTATGAACCAAAGCATTCCAGCCCAGTTGTCTCCTGATGAGAAAATACCGCCTAATAAAACGCATACCCCCAAAAATGTGAATAGTCCCCCAACTATTTGGCTCATATTTTTTTGTATTAAAATTGCCAAGCCCAAAAATAACATAACTAAACCATCAAGAACAAATATGCTTCTCGTAATAGCTTCACTTAGTGCAAACGCATTTATTGGATCACCGCCCTGTTTCGCCCAATCACTCGCTTTTTCTGTTGCAGCCAATTCAATACCTAAAGACACCATATAAATTCCTGCTATTAATATAGCAAAAATTGATGCCAATCCAGCAAGGTCAGAACCAGGTTTGTTTTCTCCTTGCATAGAACGAGCTAGGCTATGGATTCCAATAAAAATAGCTAGCATAGCAATTGCAAATCCTATTGAACCTATAGTTGCTAATGCGTAATTATCAGACATTGCGATAAGTTGCTCCCCAAAAGAAGCATCTCCACCTCTACCATACGTTTGCTCTAGGATTATCATAATAACCGCTAAAATAGGCCCCAAAAACATAAAAAATCCAATAAGTCTTTTTGATAACATAATTATCCCCCTAATAAACTAGTACTTAACATCTATCTAATATTATAAGGAAAGTAATGTCAATCAGCGGAATCCTATCTCGGGAGCCAGCAAGAGCACTGCAAAGTTTTATTTAAGTTCTATCTCAATAAAATCACATACTCTTTGAAAACTACTAAAATTAGAGTCTTTTCTAATTCCTATGAATATATTGTTTATATAGCACTTATGATAATCAGATAATAATTCTGAATGAGTTTTCTGAAATACTTGCCATTCTTCAAGCCTCATATTTTTTGGGTTGATGCTAACAACAACATCTAGCAAGACAGGATATCTTCTTGTTAATTCCATAGCATTCCCTTCACTAATAGAATATTGGAAATTCCCTTCCCAAATTAAATTAGGTATTTCTGTTGAGGCTTCACTTGTTTTGGTAAAACCAATATCTATTAAGTCATCATAAGTGTAGATTTTCTCACTGCACCCAATAACAATAACTACTGAAGCCATTATTAATAGTAGTTTTTTCATGATTATTAAATTCTTAATTCCCTATATGATTTTGAGGCAAAAAGCACAATTAAATTAACAGAAACTATTATCAAGCATGAGATTAAAACCGTGATGTTTATTCCGATCAAATCACCTAAAAAACCACCTACAATAAACCCTACTCCTATAAGGCCAAACATTGAAAGAAAAAATGACATCACTCTCCCCATGTATCTTTCATCTGGAAGAGTTTGCAATGAAGTGAACATGTTTGCAATCCAAATAGTTATGAACATGTTTGCTAAAAATAAACAAATTCCAGCTAGTATAGAGTTTTGAACAGTAAAAAATAAATATGTAAATACTGAATAAAATAAAATATATGTACTAAGTAATTTTCCAGTAGCGAGCTTTGGCCCTAATAATATTAAGATGCCAGAACCAAATATTGCTCCTAGAAAATTAGCACTAGTAATCAAAGAATATCCGGCACCATCAAGACCAAGAACATCTCTACAATAAACTGGGATTAATGGCTGAGTAATCCCCCAAACTAAAGTGGAACATCCTAAAATCAATATTGGTCTAACCTGATTATTTCTAAGTGCATATCTCAAAGAATCTTTTATCGAGGATTCTTTATTATTTTCATTGAGTATTTTTTGAGAAGGCATTTTAATAACTAAGTATAAAATCATAAAGCAGGATATATAACTTATTAGAGGGAGACCCCAATAAAGTTCACTGATAGTGAAGATTGTTAAAAATAGAGCTGCCAACGCAGGCACAATTGCATTGACTATTCCATTTACAAGTTCTGTAAAGGCATTGCCTCTTGAAACATTTTCAATTCCAAGAATATCAACAAGCATGTTTCTCCAAGAAGGACCTCCAATTCCACCAGAGAAACCTAGTAGAACCGATAAAATTCCAATTGAAATTAAAGGTGAAATTTCAAAATTTACTAAAATTGCCATAAATAATAATGATGAGGCTTCTAAAATTCTTGTTACAAATAAAATAAATTTTCTTGAATACCTATCAGCAAGCTTACCCCCAATTGGAGATGAAAAAGGTTGCAAAAGTATTGGTATTGAACTTAATAACCCAACCATAAAAGACGAATCTGTTTTTTCTAGAACATACCAATTTACTAAAATTAATCTTAAAAAAAATGTTGAAAAAGCTAGCGCTCCTGATAATAAATGTATAGAAAAAAAGATATTTCTTTGGTTAATAATATTTCACATCCTTTGTAAACACTAGGTAGTTTTACACTATTAAGAAATATTTACAATATGTAAAATTTATGACATCAGACCATTTGTCAAAGTTATTTATCTCTTTAAAATACTTTGTTCTATGACTTGTCTTTATTGTCACAATACCATTAATAGTAAATACTTAATCAACTCTTATTTCGGTCAATATAGGTTATGCATTGTCTGTTTATCAAGAACTATAAGAGAAGATCTAAAACAACATAAGGAATATTTAAATAACATAGGTACTTTTAAAACAGATAATAGGTTCTGTATTTCTTGTGATGAATTTATTGGCAGAAATAAAAGTCTAAACCATAAGATGGTTAGATGTTATAGATGTATTAATGGGGATGGTCAGGGAGCAACAGATAAGTGCTAATTCAAAGAACCCTGCTAATAAAAAGAGCAATAATAATAATTACTGCAAAGGTTATATATAAATAATTTCTCATATCTTTTTATGATACACATAATACAATCACACATGACACACGCATGATGAAAAGCAGTGATTAAAAGGTTCATATTTTAATCATAGTATTTAAGTAAAACTGACACGGTTTTCCTCCATCTCAATATTTGCTTATTAATTAATGATTTTTTGATTTTGGGATAATAAAAATTACCTGCATTAATGACATTTTTACTTTTCAATGGTTCTACTATTAAATCAATATTCTTGATCAAACCCGAGCTTAAAGCTGCTAGATAAGCTACTCCTAATGCTGAAGCTTCTATGTTGTCTGATTTAACTATTTTTATTTGTAAAATATCTGAAAGACTTTGAATAAATTTGTTATTATCTGCCATTCCTCCATCGACAGTAATTTCAGGAATTTTTGTGCCTGAATCTTTTTCCATTGCTTCAATTAAATCAAGGGTCTGATAACAGAGACTATCTAATGTCGCCTTGACTATTTCAGGAATTGAAGTATCTCTTGTTAGTCCAAATACTGCACCTCTAGCATCTGGTTGCCAATAAGGTGCACCAAGACCTGTAAGTGCTGGGACTACCATTATATTTTCGTTTTTATTGGCCTTTGAATACAATAACTCAGTTTCTTTTGAGTCCTTGAAGAAAAATAACTTATCTCTTAACCATTGAACTGCTGAACCAGCTACAAATATACTGCCTTCATAACAATACATTTTTTGATTACCAATTTTATAAGCAACAGACGTTATAAGTTTGTTCTTTGATAATTGGAATTTTTTTCCAATATTCATCAGGATGAAGCAGCCAGTTCCGTATGTACTTTTTGTTTGACCTTTTTTAAAACACGCTTGACCAATCGCAGATGCTTGCTGATCTCCCGCCATTCCACCAATGTGAATTGGTCCACCAAATAAATCAGTAACACCAAAATCATATGTATTACTCGCTACTTTAGGGAGGATATTTTTTGGAATATCTAAAATTTTTAATAGTTCTGTTGACCACTCTTCTTTTCTGGAATCATATAGCATTGTCCTAGAGGCATTGGTTATGTCAGTTATATGCGATTCTTTTCCAGTTAAATTCCATAATAACCAAGTATCAATTGTTCCAAATAGCAGGTTGTTTTCTTCAGCAAGCTTTTTTGCCTCAGAATTATTATCTAAAATCCATTTAATTTTTGTAGCAGAAAAATAAGGATCAATAATTAATCCAGTGATATTTTGTATTTTTCTATCTAGTTTTTTCTCTTTTAAATGCCTACAAATATCAGTGGTTCTTCTATCTTGCCAAACTATTGCATTATAAACTGGCTTTCCTGTCCTTTTGTCCCAAAGAACGGTTGTCTCTCTTTGATTGGTTATTCCTATAGAGTAAATTTGTGAAGCTTTAAATTTATTCTTTTTTAGTATTTTCTGAATTAATAATTTAACATCATTCCATATTTCAACTGGATTGTGCTCAACCCAGCCATTTTTTGGAAAAAATTGCTTGAATTCTTTCTGGACAGAATCTATAACATTAAATCTATTGTTATAAATTACAATTCTAGAACTTGTTGTTCCTTGATCAATTGATAGTATAAATTTCTTCATTTCTTCTATCTCTCTAATTCAGGGAATAATCTTTGTTTTGATTCATAGGATTTTTCAATTTCTTTCCAGTTCCACAGCTGTGGTATTGTCTTTACTTCAGCCCAATATTGACTCTGGTCAGAATAATGCTTACTTCCTGGGTGTCCAGATGATCCTAATGGAACTATCCATCTTGAATTATTCCAATTAGATACATCATGAATATATCTGTTTACAGAAATTGAATTTACTTCAAGGTTTTCTATATAACCTCCTTGCTGAGGAGTATCAGAATCTCCTCCAAAAGAAACTGAAGGGGGATTTAGATATTTTGCATAATCTGGAAAAACTTTTGATAAGGGATGCATGGGATTAGTTTTGTGTACTTTGCCCCACATAAAATTTCTCATATCTTTTTTATCTTCATATTTCTTTGCAAGATCAATCATTATATTTCTCAATATTCCTTCGATTTTTTCTTCAGAAATATAAATATCAGATCCTTTTAATTGATTAACAATTCTATAAAATATTTGGTTTAATACTGTTCTCTTCGACCTTGAATTCTTAGGTAAAATATCATTATAAAAACTCTCTCCTATTGTACCCTTAACAACCTGATTTATAAGTTCTTCTTTGATATCTGAATAAAAAGTTGCGGCTACAGAATCTGGCCTCATTTCATAATTCCAAGATTTTACAATCTCTCTTATTTTATCCGGCAATACATCAAGAAGTTCTAAAGATTCTAACTTTCTAAAAATTATCTCTGCGGGAATACTGATCCTATCAGAGTGTATGGATGACATATCATCTACATCAGCCGAATTAGCATCTAAAGTAGTTATTCTAGAGACAATTCTAGATGCTCTATACTCAGGTGAAAAATCATTACCTATATAATATGGATACTCTGGAGAAACAACTCTCTGGTTGCAAGTAACAACAAATCCAGTGCTAGGATTATTTGATTTTGGCATTTTTTCAAATGGTATTAAGCCTTTCCATTTATATTTTTCATCCCACCCTTTTACTAGCCCTAGATGATTGGCCTTATCTCTTATAGGAATCTTTCCTCTGAGCTTATATCCAAAAGATCCAGCCGTATCAGCATATACAAAGTTATTTACTGGCTCTGTCCATTCTTTTAACGAAGATATCAATTCTTCAGAATTTTTAACCCGCAATATTGAATACAGGCAATCCGCCCACTTCGTGCCTGAATTTGTACCAGTGTGAGAAAAAACTATTCCATATCCAGAATCAATATTTTCTGAAATCACATAACCATTTCTAGTTTTTATGACATCAACTTGAACATCTGAATCACTTCTAACTTCTATTTTCTTTTGAATTACCTCAGAAGCGATCCATCTGTTGTCAGCAAAGTGCTCAATATCCGCATTAATTGTTCTAAATTTCTCCACATAAAGATCCTGATAATCTGCATTTCCATGGGTCATCCCAAAAGCAACATTTTCTGTATGACTAAAATGAGGAGCTCCAGGAACCCCAGGAACAGAATATCCACTCACTGAAAATTCGTTGCAACTGATATGAATCTGATAATAAACACTTGGCGTATCAAGAGCGCGATGAGAATCTCCAGCAACAAGAGGTAATCCAGATTTAGTTTTATCTCCAGAAACTACCCAAGCATTACTTCCAACATCAGTCTCATTTAGATAATTCAACAACTCTACAGATTCAGATAAAGATTCAATATTAATTTCAAAACTTTCTTCTAATAGCTTATTTGGAGGGACCGTAAGTAAAGAATTTTTTGGCACATCTTTCCAGAGTTTTTGAAAAATATCTTTATTTAAATGCTTGTACATCTGAGTTTTTAGTAATTTCATTTCAAATGTGCCCATCAACATATTTCTTACCTTATATACAGCTAAGCTATTCCACGGCTCCCAAGGCTCAGGGTTAATATTTAAAATCTTATATTCAATAGGGAGATTATCTGATGACTCAATAAATGCATTTACTCCTGCAGTGTAAAATTCAAGCATCTTTTTTGATTTTTTTGAAGAAGCTTCAAAATCTGCTTTTGAAGCTTCTTCTACTCCCATTTTTATCATCAAAACATCATCACTAATAGATTCTTTACCTAATAACTTAGAAGATTTTCCTAGCGCTCTTTGGCGATCAAAATCCATATGCCAAAGTCTATCTTGAGCTGTTACAAAACCTTGAGCAAAAAAGGCATCAAATTCATCTTTTGTTTTAATATGAGGTATTCCCCATTTATCTCTAAAAATATCTACTTCTCCCTTCAAACTATTGAAGTATTGATCTGATTTAAGATCAGGAAGAGATTTTTTTAGATCATCTGAAAAATTAATATTCATTCAATCGACTGTAAAAAATTAATTGAAAGTAGTCAAAGATTATAAACTTTTATATTCTGAGTCTTATATAAGCAAAGTTAAAATCACACAAAAAAGAAATGAAAATCACTTATGGCTAATAAGATAGCAAGCCCTATTCAAATGATGGTATCTCCTGGCCCCAAACCAAATGGATTGCAAGCATCTAAAGAAGGTTTGTGGGTAATAGATCAGGGCGATTCAAGAGTTCACTTACTAGACTGGTCGAATGGTAAAGTATTGAGAGAAATTCATACTGATACTGATAGGTCATCTGGAATCACTATAGATGATGAGGGGAATATATGGATTGCCTCAACTTACAATTGCAAGATTTATAAAATCAGCCAAGATTCAGGAAAGACTATTGAAATATATGACTCTCCTGGGGCTGGGATTAATGCGACCAGGGAATTAATTGAAGGCTCTGAAAGAACTGGTGATCATGGCCTTGAATGGAAAGATGGAAACCTATACATAGCATCCCCTCCTTCTCAGTATATCCATGAAATGGATACTAAAAATTGGGCTGAACTTAATAGGACTAAAGTTCCGGGGTTTAGAGTTCATGGAATCGCCTGGGCAGAAGAAGAAGGCAATATGTGGGTAGCAGATACTGCAATGGGAGTTGTGAGTAGAATAAGACTTAAAGATTCAAGAATTTATGATGTTTTTAGAGTTCCAGAGACAGTGGAGGTTCATGGTATGACTATCAAAGATAATGTTTTATGGTATTGCGATGATCGTAGACCTATAGGAACACTAATAGTTGATATGAATCCTGATTTTTAAACAGTGCCTATATTGTTATTATGCTCTGAAGGCCTCTGCATTTGACTGGGGATGAAAATTTAATATTTCCTTCTGATCAGAAATGTCCCAAATTTTCCATTTATTATCTGAAACGCCATAAAAAATATTAAACCCAATTTTCTCTGAATTTACGCAGGCTTCAATTAACCCAAAGATATCTTTATGGCTACACCATGTAGAGAAAAATCTATATGAATCACCTTCAATAGGTGTGTCTACTTGCCTTACGGAGCCTATTCGTAAGCATGCAACCTTAATGCCAAAGGTTTCATAATAGTATCGTCCTATATTTTCACCGAAAGCTTTACTAACCCCATAAAGACTGTCAGGTCTTACCTCGCAATTCGATTTAATAAGATCATAATCCTCAACATATTTATAATTTCCAGAGACAATTTTTTTGTATGGATCATCATTTTCAAACAATCCAACAGCGTGATTTGAACTTGCGAAAATAACTTTCTTAACTCCAGAATTTTTCGATGCCTCAAAAACATTAGCAGTTCCATCAAAATTATTACCTATTAAGTTATCCCAAGTTCCGGAGACTGATGTTTTTCCTGCTAAATGCACTACAACTTCAATATTATTTTCCAAAAATATATTTTCTAATTTTTTTGAGTCAGAAATATCAGAAATTTCATGATTTGGATATGAACAAGGAACAACATCTAATCCAAAAAGGTTATTTTTAGAATTATGTTTTAGTATTATTCCACCTATTAATCCTGACGAACCAGTAACCAAAATATTTTTACTCATATCTTTTTCCTTTTAAGCTATTATTCACTATCTTTTGAAGGGAAGTTATAATTTCTTAACTTATTTCCTATATAAAATCCTACAGTATTCGTAATTAAATCTGAGACTTTATTTCCCCAAGATTCTTTTGCAATATCATATGGAATCAAATATTCGATTACCTCCCAACCAATAGACAAAAAGATGAATATGAACCAATTCTTTAAAAACAATCTGCCTATCACAAGCCACATTATGAAATGACCTACAGTCCATAGATTTTCGTTATAGATAAAATTCATATTTTCCATATAATTCTAAAGAGATTCTGCTAATTTCATTCCTAAAAATATAGATGCAATACATACAACGTTATTTAAAATTATGTTCAATATTGCAAACATATATTCATCTTCTCTAAACATCTGAACTGTCTCAAAAGAGAAAGTTGAGAAAGTTGTAAATGCGCCTGCAATTCCTGCAAGTAACAAATAATGAATCCAATTATCACTTCTATAGCTTGATAAATTAAAAATAAATCCGAAGAAAAAAGATCCAAGAATGTTTACAGCTAATGTAGAAACAGGAAACACTCCAATTTTAGGTATCGATAAATAAAATAGATACCTTAATGAGGCGCCTGCAGCCCCACCAATTAATACAAATATAAAGTTATTAACCATGCCTAATAATATATACTAATAATCATGGACCCCAAAGAACAATTTGATAGGCAGGCTAAATATTATGCTAACAGTCCTACTTTTTCTTCTGGGCTTAGCCTAGATCTTTTATCAAAATTAATAAAAGGTAAAAAATTTTCGAAAGGCCTAGATATAGGTACAGGCTCTGGATTTACCGCATTTGAAATATCAAAAAATTGTACTTCAGTTGATGGAATAGATATATCAACAGGAATGCTAGAAGAAGCCAATAGAATAAAAGGTGAAAGAAAGATAAAAAATGTTAATTTTAAAATTGGGTACGCAGAAGATTTAGATTACGAGGATAAGTCATTCGACTTAGTTGCATGTCGAACATCTGCCCACCATTTTAAAAATATAAAAAAAGCAATAAATGAAATTGAGAGGGTTATCAAGAAAGATGGGTCAATTTATATAATAGATACGATAACCTCAGATCAAAAAATATTAAATAATTGGCATCAAAAAATAGAGATAATAAGAGATAAAAGTCATATTAAAAACTACTCACTAATGGAATGGAAAAATTATTTCGAAGACTCATCTCTTGATCTTCAAGAAGTTCATCAAACAAGAGTAAATATGAAGCTTGAAGATTGGATGGAAAGGTCAGGTACTAGTAAATCAGATAAGGATTTATTAAGAAATGAATATGACAAAGCAAATGATAAAATTAAAAATTTTTTTGGTATAGAAAAAATAGATGGGGACTTCAAATTTTATTGGCCAGTAGGTTTATTTTATTTAAAAAAAATTAATCTTTTCTAGATATTTTAACGCTTTCTCCTGAGCTTACTTTCTTTAAAGTATCCAGTTCTCCAACAATGTTACCTAATATATTAACTGGGCTGGCTGGCCTAATCTCGCCTTCACTGCTAGCTGGGGTAAGTCCAAAAAAAATACAGAATGCATTTCCTGGGGGCCAATATCCTAGATCACCTAATTCAACCACCTCTTTAGGATTATCTTCATCATCAGACACAGGTATAGAGAAATAAATTTCATCTCCCCATGTGCTAGTAGAACTATTAATCGGCAATGAGTCCCAAATTAAATTAGATGTGTTGGAGTCATTAAGAATTCCCTCGAAAGATAAATTGTTAAATTGTATATTTATCTTTCTGTCCAATTATTCGTACCTTAGTGCTTCTGCAGGATAAATTTTGCTGGCTTCATTCGCAGGAATAACACTTGCTAAAATTGATGCAACAATTGTAATAAATATTAATATTCCGACCTCTCCTACTGGAACAGAAAAACTTGCTCCTTCTAATTCTTTAGAAATTTCCCTAAAGATAAGGTAGGACTGCATAACTCCTAAAAATATCCCTATTACAATTCCAATAAGAGTAATAAATGAAGATTCTATAAGAAACTGAGCTCTTATCATGCTTTGTCTAAATCCTATGGCTCTGAGAACTCCCACAGATTGCCTTCTTTCTACCACTGCTCTTACGGATAAAACTCCTATAGCAGCAACACCTACAACCAAGCCAAGCCCACTAAATCCTTGAAAAAGTTTATTGAATGCATTGCTTGTTTCTCTCTCCTCTTCAATATTATCCAGTAAGCTCTCTGCATTCATTCCATTTGCTATAAATATTTTCTCTAATCTTTGAGAGTAGTCTGATGCATTCTCTTTATTTTTAAGAGAAAAATAATAGGTGTCATTGGGCACATCCTCTCCAGCGATTTCAGAAACTAGACTATCAGCAGAGTAAAAAGTAGCCCCTCCACCACCGAAGCCAGTATTACCAGCTAAACTTTCAATTACTCCTATAACGATAAGTGGAGAGCCGGCTTCAGAACTTCGTCTCTTCTTCATCTCTATGTTTATAGACTGAATCTCTTTAAGGTCACCTGGCTCAATCATTGAAGTTTTAAAGCCTCTATCTGGAGGACCAAATGGATCCCCCGATTCTATAATTGATCCGCTTGCTAACACTAAATTAGGGTCGCTATTTAATGAATTCCAAATTTCCTTATCGTTAGATCCATAGTTTGGATCAAAATAAGAAAGTTGCCATTTATTAGTGTTAATAAAATCACCCCCTAAAGAAACCAATCGAGAGCTCTTAAAAGTCTTGTTTTCTCCATCAATTTCTTTCACTTCAACACTTATACTTGATGATCCGGTAACAACTGAGAAATCATCCATATTCAAAGAGTCTCTTATATCACCTTGGATAGCTTTTTCAGGACTAATCGTTCCTTTGATATCATAGCCTCCTGTTATTCTATCTGGCTGATCTGTAGATATATCGTTAATTCCATTTAGTACTGAAAAAATCATTAATGTATAAATAATTAAAGAAAACATGGCTACAGTTAATCCGGTTCTAAATTTTGAAGCCATAGGATAACTTATTGCAGTTTTGGTAACTGCTTTCAGTCCAGAGAATCTAGATAGAATTAGATTCATAACAAATATTAACAGCGGAGTATTACTCATTACCAACCATACTGCTGCCGCTGTATTGATTCCTCCTCCAAGAGGCCAAAACCATGGGCCTGGCTGGCTCCATTCTGCAGTAATTGAATCAAAGAAATCAAAAGGGAGGTTATTTACTAGAAGAACCATACCACCTTCTAAAGTTCCAGCGATTTGATTAACTGTCTCATTATCTTTTATTGTCTTAGAAATAATAAATCTTATAAATAAAGCTATTGATAGAACCCCGCCAGTAATACCTAGACTTAGATTCGCGAATGTCTCAGTTTGAAAAGCTAAAAATATTAACAATAAAGAAAATATTCCTAATAAGGCGTATGAGTGCTTTCCAAACAATTTAAATAATGAAATTAATATGTTTACTGGCCAAGTTACAGGGAATGCGATTAATAAAAGGATATTTCTTAATCTTCCACCTTTTCCTGTTATAAATCTTGCAATCTGTTTAATTGGAAATAATAAGTCCCATACAAGATTTATCATCTTCACACGAAAAACATCAGGAGCCTTCTTCACAAACTCTTCTTTAAGTCCTCTTATGGCAACAACTATATTTAAATTGCTAGCTCTATAAGCAGAAATAAAAACTGTAATAAATGTCAAAATAAGACCAGCAGAAAAAGCAATTAAAGCAGAGGTCAAAGAAAAGTATGGTTTAATAACAAATGTGTCTGCATCTATTAAATCTTGAAGCACGTAAACAAGGCCAAAACTCAATCCTATTCCGATGGAAGTCCCGGCCATTGCAGCAAGAAATGAATATACAGTTCCTTCGAATGTAAATAACTGAATAAGATCTCTTCTTTTCAATCCCACTGCTCTTGCCATTCCTAATTCAGTTGACCTAGCTGCAGCCAATAACACAAATACTAAAAATATAAGCAGCATTCCAACCATTATTGAAAATGAACCAAATATTGAGAAAATAGTAGTTACGCCTGTTGCTACTGTTTCTGCTAATTTAACACCATTATTTTTTGAATCATCAACTCTCAAGGTTGTTAAATCGCCAGACATCATTAATAGCTTACCTGCATCTTCCTGAAGCCCTGCCTTATCTAAGGCACCCAGAATAATTAATTGAAGCTGGTAATCACTAATACTAGTTATAAAATCTACATTAAACTTATTGTTCTCCAAATCACTTGCAATTCTGCTTAATTCTTCAAAAGTCTCTTTGTCTCTTTCTTCAATAGATACTGCCTCTTCTTTAATTAAAGCAGGAATTCCATTCCCAGAGAGAATATCAAAAAAATTCTTTGCTACTTGATTATTAGTAAGATTAGATCTTAAAAATTTTGTAACATCATCAGATAATTCCAAAGACTTATCTCCATCACCTTTATTAGAAATTGCAATGTTAGTAATCATTTTTTCTTTGCCTAATAATTTTTGCAAAGCTTTTAGTTCAAATAAAATTGTAGGAGTTACACTAGCTCCTGCAAGACCTCTATTTTTTAATACATCTAAAACTACAAATTCTTCTTTTTTAAGATTTAAATAAATACCTATAGTGTCTCCTTTGTTTAAATCAAGGACGTCACCTAAAGCGGCATTTATATAAACTTGACCCGAATTAAGTGAATTAAAAGACATTAATTTATCATTCAAATTTTTAATATCATCAAAACTATCTGAATACTTTCCATCTACCCCTCTTATTTGAACTCTACTTTCTGCAATTCCAGATTTATCATTTTCGGCAGGTAGGTCGATTTCAATATATGGCAAAATGCCATCAACATTAGAATTTTTTGAAACTAATTTTTCTACATTCTCGAATTCTGAATATTCAAAATACTCAGTACCAAAAAGTTGTTTTCCTGGACCTTTAAGTTCTTCATCTATATTTCCATTAGAATCAAATACTACAGAACGAACAGAATATCTTACTGTATCTCCTATACCCAAAGACACAGCTATAATAATTGAGCTAAGCATAAGGCCCATTACTATCAATGAACTTTGCCCTTTTCTTCTAGGAATATTTCTTGTTCCCATTTTAACGAGAATAAATCTCCTAAAGGCTGCAAAAAATATAACGATTGCCACAACAATTAAAATTGAAACCATGGAAATGGCCAGAGTGTTTGCAGGTATTCCAAATACTTTCTCTTCCACTTTACTTCACCACTTTCCCGTCTTTCATTTTAATTATTCTATTAGCTCTTCCTCCCACATAGTTAGAGTGAGTAACAATTACAAAAGTTTGATTATTCTTTTTATTTAAGTCAGTAAGAAGGTCCATAATCTCTACTTCATTAGTACTATCTAGATTACCAGTTGGTTCATCAGCCCACACTATAGCAGGCTCGTTCACTAAAGCTCTGGCAAGTGTGGCTCTCTGTCTCTGCCCACCTGAAAGTTCTCCTGGGAGGTGTTGCTTCCACTCAAGAAGCCCAACATCATCAAGTTTTGCTTCTGATTTCTTTCTTGCGTCTTTGGCAGATGTGCCAGAAACCAACAATGGGAGTTCTACATTTTCTACTGTAGTTAAAACAGGCAATAGGTTATAGCTCTGAAAAACAAATCCCATATTTTTAGCCCTAAATTCACTTAACTTGTCATCAGATAGGCTTTCTAATTCCATATTTTGCAATTTTATGCTTCCGGAATTAACAGAATCTAAACCAGAAAGACAATTTAAAAGGGTTGTCTTTCCACACCCACTAGGTCCCATAATAGCAACCATTTCGCCTTCAGTAATACTGATATCGACGCCATCTAAGGCTGTAACTTCAACATTCGTGCTTTTATATATTTTAACTACACCGGTAGAAGTAATTACTACAGGCCCTTTTCTTTTTGAAGAAATTACCTTTTTTTTGGTTGGTTTTTTGGTTGCTATCTTTTTTGTCTTAGCAGATGATTTAGATGCTATCTTTTTTGTCTTAGCAGATGATTTAGATGCTATCTTTTTTGTCTTAGCAGATGATTTAGATGCTATCTTTTTTGTCTTAGCAGATGATTTAGATG
>Ga0066850_10000972_pt1 | contig 15188 bp, 16 predicted proteins | sample ETNtaG_4_FD_67282 | JGI IMG/M metagenome (GOLD analysis project Ga0066850, IMG submission 67282) | Marine microbial and viral communities from oxygen minimum zone, Eastern Pacific Ocean - ETNP201406SV67 | ecosystem: Environmental > Aquatic > Marine > Oceanic | place: Pacific Ocean: Eastern... | reverse complement strand
AAATATTTTGATTATTTAAATAAAAATAATGGTAGTTATTACGATATTGAAAAATACATACAACATTTATCAAGAAATAAATATGCAAAAACAACAGTAAATAGGAAAATTGCATCAATCAGTAATTTTTTTAAATGGTGTAAAAATCAAAAGAAATTAAATATAAAAGATATAAAAAAAATTAAAACTATGAAAACAGATAAAAAATTACCAACTATTTTAACTAGTAGCTATATAAACAAACTTCTTGATACAATTCCTTCGTCTACTATTAAAGAAGTTAGAGACAGAGCTATTATTGAAATTTTATATTCATCTGGACTCAGGGTATCCGAATTAACAAATTTAAGTACTAATGATATAAAAAATAACCAATCAATAAAAGTTCTTGGTAAAGGAAAAAAAGTAAGAATACTACCAATGACTGATAAAGCCTACCAAGTATTAAATCTTTGGCTTACAAACTATAGGATTGAATATGTAAATGAATATTCTAATAACTATATATTCCTCGGTGTTAGAGGCAAAAAAATTTCAGAAAGAGAAATTCAACGTATTGTGAAATCACGGTTAGGCACATTTCCACACAGTATCAGACACACATTTGCTACACACTTATTAGATGGTGGGGCAGATTTAAGAGTTGTACAAGAAATGTTAGGTCATACTGATCCAAGTACTACTCAAATATATACACATGTATCTAAGAAACAACTTAAAGAAAAATATAAAAGAACACACCCAAGGGGTTGATTAATAAATTAATAGTATTAATATTTATATGAAATAGACACCATATTTACAAGCTTCCTTGGTGAACGAAAGTTTGGAAGTGCATACGCAGGGAATATGGGATGAAACAACCAAAGGAGAATAATGTCAGCAACAATGAAAGAATTGCTTGAGGCTGGGGTCCATTTTGGCCATCAAAAACAAAGATGGAATCCTAAGATGGATAAATATATTTATAGCGATAAAAATGGTATCCATATTCTTGACTTAAGGATTACATACTCAGCATTAGAAGAAGCACAAGAATTTATTCAAAAAATAGTAGCTAATAGTGGGAAAGTTTTATTTGTAGGTACTAAACCTCAGGCACAAAAAGTTATAGAGGAACAAGCAACAAGAGCAGAGATGCCATATGTGAATCAAAGATGGTTGGGTGGAATGCTTACCAATTTCAAAACAATTATTAAAAGAGTTGTATATTTAAAAGAATTAAACTCACTTGAAAGTTCTGGAGAAATAAATTCATACCCAAAGCCAGAAAGACTCAGAATTAGGAGAGAAATTGCAAAATTAACAAAATCTATAGGTGGGATAATTGAGTTAAATAAAGTACCTGAAGCAATATTTATTGTAGATTTATTAAATGAAACTACAGCATTAACTGAAGCTAAAAAATTAAATATTCCAGTAATAGGTCTTGCTGATTCAAATGTAAATCCAGAGCATGTAGATATAGTAATTCCTGGAAATGATGACGCAATTAGATCAATAGAGGTAATAGCAACAACAATTGCTGATTCCTGTTTGAAAGGGTTAGGTAAAAGACAAAAAGCATCTGAAAAAGAGGAAAAAGAGTAATGACTATATCAGCTGAAAGTGTTAAAAAACTAAGAGACATGACAGGTGCAGGAATGATGGATGCAAAGCAAGCTTTAAAGGAAAGCGACTCTGATTTTGACAAAGCTGTAAAATATTTGAGGGAAAAAGGATTAGCTGATTCAAAAAAACGATCTGGGAAAGATGCTAATGAAGGAACGATTGGTGATTATATTCATTACCAACAAGATAGAGCTGTTGCAGGTGTCTTAGTTGAATTAGCATGTGAAACCGATTTTGTTGCAAAGTCAGATGAATTCAAATCTACGGCTAAACAAATTGCCATGCATATTGCTGCTATGAAACCTATATATTTAATTATTGACGAAATACCTGATTCAAAAGTAGATGAAGAAAAGGAAATTATAAAAAAACAAACAGAAAATGATGGAAAACCTAAAGAGGTAGTAGAAAAAATTATAGAAGGAAAGATAAATTCCTTTTATTCAGATACTGTATTAAGTGAGCAGAAATTTTGCAATCCTGAATTATATGAAGGTACAGTTGGAAATATGATTAATGAAATGTCTGGAAAATTAGGTGAAAAAATCTATATAAAACAATTTTCTCACATAGAGATAGGTTCTTAAATGAGTAAGAGAGTTCTTTTAAAACTCTCCGGCGAATCTTTTGCTGATTCAGAAACTAATTTTGGTATTTCTCCTGAAATATTAAATAGAATTTCAAATGAAATTTCAAAAGCAAGTAAAGAGGGAATACAAGTAGCAATAGTAGTTGGTGGAGGTAACTTTTTTAGGGGCGTTCATGAATCTGCTAAAGATATAGCTCAAGCTAATGCAGATTATATGGGTATGTTAGCTACAGTTATTAATTCAATTGCGCTGAAAGATGCATTAGATAAAAATGGCAACGAAACTAGAGTACAGTCAGCAATTGATATGACAGCTATTGCTGAACCCTACATTAGGTTAAGAGCAATTAGGCATCTTGAAAAAGGAAGAATAGTAATTTTTGCTGCTGGTACTGGTAACCCATATTTCACAACAGACACAGCAGCTTCATTAAGAGCTGCAGAGATAGACGCAGAAGAAGTTATTAAATCTACTAGAGTTGAAGGTGTTTTTGATAAAGATCCTGAACAAAACAAAGATGCTTCATTGTATAAAGAAATCTCCTATAAAGAAGTTGTTGCTAGCAAATTAGGTGTTATGGATTTAACAGCTATAACTTTATGTGAAGAAAATAAAATGCCCATAAGAGTATTTGATGGAACTAAAAAGGGTAATATTTATAAAGTATTGACAGGTGATAAACTGGGAACAGTTATTAAATAATAATGGAAGAAGAAATAAAATCTGAGGTAGAAAGCAATATGAAGCTTTCAATAACTCATCTTATTGATGCTTTATCAAAAATTAGAACTGGAAGAGCAAATCCAAGTTTAGTTTCAAATATTAATGTAGAATATTACGGAACTAAAACACCATTACAACAATTAGCAACAATAAATATACCCGACCCTAAATTAATAGTTATTCAACCTTTTGATAAAAATTCAATAAATGAAATTGAAAAATCAATTCAGAATGAAGATATTGGTTTAAATCCATCAGTAGATGGAGATATTATAAGAATACCAATACCATCTCTATCTGAAGAAAGAAGAAAAGAATTAACAAAAGTAGCTTCAAAAGAAACAGAAGATGCAAAAATATCAATTCGATCACATAGAAGAAATGGAATAGACAATGTATCAGAATTAATGTCCGATTCTTCTACAGATGATACAAAAAGAATTGAGGGAGAAATTCAAAAATTAACAGATATGTATATTGGAAAAATCGATAAAATACTAAATAAAAAACAAGATGAACTACTTGAAGTTTAAAACTGCATTTGTTTCTGATGAAGACGGTACATTTTGGCCAGGCGTTATTGAAGTTCCTTCTGAAACTGAAGTTCACTATGAAGAAGAAGCAAAAAATCAATTTATAAAAAATAATCCCAGAATTATTACTGGTGTAATTCTTTTGTTGGTTCTATCTCTATTTTTTATAAGCAAGATAGGCGCATTTATTTTACTTATTTTATTATCTTTAATTTGTTCAAAAGAGTGGTTTGATATTTTTGAGTATGATATATATATTCCTTATACACTATTAATTTACTCTCCAATAGCTCCTTTACTTATTTTATATTTTTATGATGTTTCAAAAATTCACTACTCTTATTTTATATTTCCTATAGGTCTTATTATTTATACTGGAACATTTGTAAATTATGGTATTTACGATAAATTTGGAACAGTATTTATTTTCCATACATGGTTTTCACTCGGCGTTGTTTCGATAGGTTATATATTGATCGAATATAATATTTTATTTACTTATCTTGCCATACTATCTATTGCTATTTCTGATATTGCAGCTTATGAAGCAGGTAGAAGAATTGGGAAACGAAAACTTATTGAGTCAATTTCACCAAATAAAACTGTCGAAGGTCTAATATCTGGTTTAGTTTTTGGTTCAATATTTATGAGTATTAATATTTCTATAAATCTTGATGCAAGCTTAATAGTAACAATATTAATTTCATTTTTATTTATATTATTTGGAGTTTTTGGTGATTTATTTATGTCAAGAATTAAACGATCTATTGGTATAAAAGATTCCTCAGATAAACTCCCAGGTCACGGAGGGTTTCTTGATAGAGTTGATTCTTATTTATTAAGTTTCGCATTTTTATTGCTAGTTACAGAATTTTCATTTCTTAGTATTTAGAGGAGATAAAATATTCATGAATGGTTTGTTAACAATAATATTTTTAACATTTTTTGTTGTATTACATGAATTTGGCCATTACGTAGCTGCAAGAAAATCTGGAGTTGCGGTATCTGAGTTTTTCATAGGTTTTGGGCCTAAATTGTTTTCTTTCAAAAAGAATAATACAGAATATGGAATTAAAGCATTACCACTAGGTGGTTATGTAAAAATTCCAGGCATGGATGAATCTGAAGAAGAAATTGGTTTTAATAAAGATGAATTATTTCATACTTCTAAATGGAATACAAAACTTCTAATATCTCTTTCAGGAATTATTGTTAACTTTATATCTGCTTGGGTAATTATATTCTTTGTTTTGAATATAAATGGTATTAGTGAACCTACATTAGAAATATCTTCTATTGGTGAGTCTATTAATAATAAGATTGAATCACCTTCTGTAATAGCAGGAATACTACCCGGTGATAAAATTTATGAATTTAATGGAATAAAAGTAAATAATTGGGAAGAGTTAGTATTTTTGATTGAACAAAATCCAGATAAAAATGTAGAAATCAAATTAATTAGAAATGAAAACAAAATTATTACAAATACAATATTAGAAAAAAGAATAATTAACAGTAAGGAAACTGGTTATTTAGGAGTTTCTCCAACAATTGTAAATAAAAAATTATCTTTACTAAGTACAATTTCTTACACAACAAAAACTGAATACCTAATGACACTTGCTGCTGTTGATGGAATATTTACACTTTTAAGTCCATCAAATATTAAAACTTTATTTGGCACATATTCTGGAGGAACCATTCCTGATGAGGTTAGGCCTTTAAGTCCTGTTGGATTAGCTCAAGCTGGGAGTCAAATTGCAGATTATGGTTATACAAATTTTTTCAGTTTATTAGCTTTTGTAAATGTGTTTTTAGCAGTTTTTAATTCCATTCCTTTGATTCCACTTGATGGAGGTAGAGCATTGATGTCTGTAATTGAAGGAATTACAGGTAAAAAGGTACCTGAAAAAAAGTTATATCCAATCGCTTTAGTTGTTGTTGGAGTTTTTATTTTTATTGGTATTACAGCATTATATCTAGACTTAACTAATCCGATAAATTTATAAAAAATGAAAAGAAGAAAAACGAAACAAATTAAAATAGGAAAAATAGGTGTTGGTTCAGAGTATCCAGTAACCGTACAGTCAATGACCACGACTAAAACAAGAGATACAGAAAAAACGTTAGAGCAAATATATGAGTTGGCAAGTAATGGAGCTGATATTGTAAGAGTTACTTGTAATGAAATCGAAGCAGCTACTTCATTAGTTGAAATTTCAACCAGAAGTCCTGTACCTATTATCGCTGATATTCATTTCCAATATAAGCTTGCTCTAGCTGCTATTGAAGCAGGCGTACAAGGATTGAGATTAAATCCAGGAAATATTCGAAATGAAAAATATATTAAAGAAGTTGCCAAAGAGGCTTTATTAGCTGACATACCAATAAGAGTTGGTGTCAATGCAGGGTCACTAGATAAAGAGATCGCAACCAAATATGGTGAATCAAAACCCGAAGCATTAGTTGAATCAGCTATAAAAGAAATAAGATATTTAGAAGAAGTAGATTTCTTTAATATAAAGATATCTGTAAAGCATTCAAATGTACCACTTATGATTGAATCTTATAGACTGCTAGCTGAAAAAGTAGAATATCCTTTACACCTAGGAGTAACCGAAGCAGGCCCTTTGCCGGGTGGATTAATCAAATCTGTAGCAGGGATCTCTACTTTATTGTCAGAAGGTATAGGAGACACTATAAGACTTTCTTTGACAACAGACCCAGTCGAAGAAGCAAAGTTCGGAAGACATTTGTTAGAGTATCTTAACTTAAGAGAAAGAAAATCACTAGATTTAATAGCATGCCCCAGTTGTGGTAGAGCTGAAGTTGACGTAATTAAAGTTGCAAAAGAAGCACAAAAAGCTCTAGAAGAAAAAGGATTTCCATTACAAGTTGCAGTTATGGGTTGTGTCGTTAACGGCCCAGGTGAAGCTAAATCAGCTGATTTAGGAATTGCTGCAGGAAAAAATAAAGGTCATCTATTTATTAAAGGTCAAGTAGTTAAGGTAGTTGAAGAGAAAGATATGGTATCTTCTTTAGTTAATGAAGGTGAACTTATTACCAAAGAAGGAATAGAAGCAAGAATAGCAGCTGCTGATAAAGAAGCAGCTAAGATAGCCCAAAAAGACGTCGATGCATTAATTGGAATCCAAGGTGATATAAACAATTTTAAATCAAAAGTTAAATCAGTTTTAGAGATTAATTCAAAACAAGATATTGATACCTAATTATTATAAAATAAATATATGATGAAAAAGTTAACCCCTATGACAGAAGATTTCAACCAATGGTATACAGATATAATACAAGAAGCTGAGTTAGCTGACTATTCTCCAGTAAAAGGAACAATGGTTATAAGACCATATGGTTATGCTATATGGGAAAATATCCAAATCTATTTAGATAATAGATTTAAGGAAACAGGACATAAAAATGCTTATTTTCCACTTTTTATTCCTAAATCCTTTATTGAAAAAGAGGCACAGCATGTAGAGGGATTTTCACCTGAGCTTGCAACAGTTACTCATGCAGGGGGTAAAGAATTAGAAGAACCTTTAATTGTTAGACCAACATCCGAAACAATTATTAACCATATGTTTTCGAAATGGATTACCAGTCATCGAGACTTACCAATGTTAATAAATCAATGGGCAAATGTTGTTAGGTGGGAAATGCGTACAAGGTTATTTTTAAGAACTTCTGAATTTTTATGGCAGGAAGGCCACACAGCCCACACATCAAAAAAAGAAGCTAACGAAGAAGCCCTAAAAATGTTAAATATTTATGAAGAATTTGTCCAAGAGGTTGCTGCTGTTTCAGTTACAAAAGGACTTAAATCAGAAGCGGAAAAATTTGCAGGTGCTGAAAAAACTTATTCTATAGAAGCAATGATGCTGGACAAGAAAGCACTTCAAGCAGGAACATCTCATGAATTAGGACAAAATTTTTCCAAAGCTTTTGAAATACAATATTCTGATGAAAACAATAAACTTCAACATCCTTATCAAACTAGTTGGGGAGTTAGTACAAGACTTATAGGAATGATTATTATGGCACATGGTGACAACAAAGGTTTAAAACTTCCTCCTAATTTAGCTCCAATACAAATTGTTATAGTTCCAATTATTCCAAAAAAAGATGATAAGAAAATAGTGATGAAAAAAGTTGAAGAGATAAATAAATTATTAGAAAAACATAGAATAGAAGTTGATGACAGAGATGAAGTTACTCCAGGATTTAAATTCAATGAGTGGGAACTTAAAGGTGTGCCAGTAAGAATAGAAGTAGGACCTCGTGATATCAAAAAAAATAAAGTTATTATATCAAGAAGAGATATAGAAGACTCAAAAAAAGACATTTCTATTGAAAATTTATCTATAGAAATTGATAATTTATTAGTTGATATTCAAAATAATATGTTCAAAAAATCAAAAGAGCATATGATTAACAATACAAATCATGTTGAATCTAAAGAAGAATTAATTGAAAAATTAACACAAACTGAAGGTTTTGTTACTTGTTATTGGTCTGAAAATGAGAAAGATGAAATAGAAATAAAAGAAATAACCAGTGCAACAATTAGATGTTATCCAATAGATAATAAAGAAACCAAAAAGTCTATAAACCATAAAGGCAAAGATGGTATTTTTACTATTTTCTCAAAAGCTTATTAAAAATCTTTCAATAAAACATTTTTATTGTTAAAATTAAATAGACAATTTAGCTACATGATAGTGGGTGGCAAACCCACTTTTTTATTGATTGGAGGGATTATGGAGTTGGATAAAAACATCGTAATCTCAACAATTGATAATTATTTATTAGAAGAAAATTTAGAACTTTATGATATTAATATTGTTAATTTTCCTAATATTTCAAAAATTGAAGTTTATGTATACTCAGCTTTAAATTTAGATTATAAAACTATTGAACGCTTAAATCATCAGATCCTTCGGCTACTTGAAGAAATTGAAATAGAAAAGGGTTCATACGATTTGATTGTTTCAAGTCCAGGTATAGAAAGAGCTTTAAAAACATTAAGACATTACGAGATTTCTTTAAACGAATACATAAAAGTTAAAATAAATAATCCAATCGATGATGAATACGTATTTTTTGGGAAATTAATAAAAGTCGAAAATGAAAATATATATTTAGACATTGACGATCAAGTAATAGTTATTGATATTAATAATATTAAAAAATCAAGAATAGAATTTAACAAATTTAAACAAAAAGTAAAGAGTTAAGGAAATTATGAATTTAGGAAATGATATAAAGCAAGCAATTGAATCATTAGCATTGGAAAAAGGAGTTTCTGTAGAAAGCATGTATGAAGCATTAGTTTCTGCTTTTAGGTCAGCTTATATGCGTATACCTGGGGCAGCAGAAGAAGCTAGAGTTACGTTAGATCCTGATTCTGGAGAGATAACTGTTTATGCTCAAGAATTAGATAATGATGGAAATGTTATGAGTGAGTGGGAACCAGATATAAATGATGATGATTTCGGAAGAATAGCTGCTCAGTCATTTAAACAGATGATGACTACAAAAGTTAGGGATGCAAAAAGAGCTACTGTATTAGAAGCATATATTGGAAGAGAAGGAGAGCTTATTACAGGTATCGTTACACAATTTGATTCTAGATTTAACCAGACGATTATCGACCTTCAAGATGCTGAAGCTGTTATACCTTCAAGTGAAAGAATACCATTTGAAAGATTGGAAAGAGGGAACAGGGTTAAAGCGTTGATTACTGAAATAAGAACTGAAGTAAAAGGTGTACCAATAATTGTTAGTAGAAATAGAGCAGAATTTGTCCAGCGTATGTTAGAACTTGAGGTACCAGAGTTAACAGATGGAACAGTTGAGCTGAGAGCTATAGCTAGAGAAGCAGGAAGTAGGACAAAAATTGCAGTATTTTCAAATGACCCTAATGTGGACCCCAAAGGTGCATGTGTTGGCTCTAGAGGTTCAAGAGTTAGACAAATAGTAAATGAACTAAAAGGTGAGAAATTAGATGTGGTTGAATGGAGAGAAGATAAAGTTCGTTTTATTATTGAAGCTTTAGGTCCTGCAGATATTGAAGAAGTTGAAATAGATGAAGATAGTAAAAGTGCAAAAGTTATAGTAAAAGATAACCAACTTTCTCTAGCAATTGGAAGAGAAGGTCAAAATGCAAGACTTGCTGCAAAATTAACAGGGTACAAAATTGATATTGAAGGTCTTGGTGATTCTCCTCGAGAAGAAATAATAGAAGAAACAAATGAAGAGGAAGAATAATTTATGGCAAAAAAGCGAATTCACCAAGTCGCTAAAGAATTAGAAGTAGCTTCAGCTGATATTTTACATAATGCTCAAGAACTTGGGATTGAAGTTAAAACAGCATCTTCTGGTTTAACTCCCGAAGAAGAGGAATTAGTAAAGATATCCTTCGAAGAGCAAAAAAGTGTTGAAAAAGAGGACTCTTCCACAACAGATAATTTAGACACTGATGAAAAAATTGAGGTTAAATCAGAAATAACTCAAGAAGAAAAAGAAATTAATATTTTTGAGGTAACAGAAGGCTCAACTCCAGAAGATCTTTCAGTATTGATAGATGTTGATTCAACACAAATTGTTTCAGATTTAATGGAATTAGGAATAATGAAATCTATAAATTCAAAATTAGAAAATGCAGAGATAGAACAATTGTTAGAGAAATATAACTATATGGCAGAGTTTATTGAAAAAATAGAAATTAAAAGATCAGAAATTATTGAAGAAATAACATTTGACGATGATGAAAAGAACTTACAAACTCGTGCCCCGATTATTACAGTTATGGGACATGTTGATCATGGAAAAACAAGTTTGTTAGATTATATTAGAAGTGAAAAAGTAGCTGAAAATGAAGCTGGTGGAATTACCCAACATGTTGGTGCATATAAAATAGAAACTGGGGATCACGGTATTACATTTATTGATACCCCTGGCCATGAGGCATTTACTCAAATGAGAGCTAGAGGAGCCAATGTAACTGATATAGTTGTATTAGTAGTTGCTGCCGATGATGGTATCAAGCCACAAACTATTGAAGCAATAAATCATGCAAAATCAGCACAAGTCCCAATAGTCGTAGCAATAAATAAATGTGACTTACCAGAGGCTAACCCTACATTAGTAAAAGCAGATTTAACTAAATATGAACTAATTCCCGAAGACCTTGGTGGAGATATCCCAGTTGTGGAAATCTCGGCATTAAAAGGAGAAGGTATTGAAGATTTGTTAGATACTTTATCACTAGTTGCAGAAATAGAAGAACTTAAATCAGTTTATGAAACTGATGCATCAGGATATATTATTGAATCAAGAATGGAAGTAGGAAAGGGTAATGTAGCTACAGTTATTGTAACAAGAGGAACATTAAAGCAGGGTGATTTTTTATATGCTGGCTCAGCATTTTGTAGAGTAAAGTCAATGTTTGATCATTCAAACAAAATACTGAAAACAGTAATACCCGGTACCCCAGTAGATATTATGGGTTGGGATAAATCACCAACTGCAGGTGATCAATTCATATCAGTTAAATCTCAAAAGGAAGCAAAAACAATAGCTGATAACAATAAAGACTTACTTAAAGATTTTGATGATACTTCATATTCTGTTGAATCTCGAGTTGATGATATGATGAAGTTGCTACAAGAAGGTGAGCTTACTTCAATAAATGTTATTTTGAAAGCAGATACCAACGGTTCTGTTGAAGCAATAAAAGATGGATTATTGAAATTGTCTACAGAAGAAATAGACATAGAAATAGTTCATTCTGGTGTTGGGGGTATAGTGTTATCTGATGTGGATCTCGCTTCAGCAACCAATTCTATAATTGTTGGATTTAATGTTAGACCAGATAGTCAATCACGTAACATCGCACTAAGTAAAGGAATCGATGTTAGAACTTATAAAATTATATATGAATTATTAGATGATATAAATGAGGCTCTAATGGGTCAAATGACTATAAAAACAGAAGAAGCAGTTATTGGTATGGTGCAAGTTAAGACTACATTCAGAGCTCCAAAGGTAGGAGTCGTAGCTGGCTCAGTAGTAACAGAAGGTAAAGTAATATTAGATGCAAAAGCGAGATTACTAAGAGGAGGAATTGTAATATACGAAGGCAATGTAGCTTCGCTAAGAAGATTTAAAGATAATGTAGAAACAGTAAATGAAGGTTTAGAATGCGGAATAGGTTTAGTGGATTACAAAGATATTAAGGATGGTGACGTAATTGAAATTTTAGCTGAGGTTGAAGTCTAAAATGAAAAAACAATTACGTGGGGGTAGAATTAACAGAATAAACCCTCTTATACAACAAATAATTTCAAATGAATTACTAAGAAATTCAGAATCAATATTAAATAAGTCGACTATTACTCATGTAACAACTTCTCCAGATATGAAGCGCTCAACTATATTTGTTTCAAATATTGAGAATAATAATGGTCAATTAATAAATGCATTAGCTAAAAATAGAGGAAAAATACAAAAAGAATTAGCTAAGCAATTAACTACAAAATATATTCCAAAAATACAATTTGAAATAGATAGCACTTTTGAACATGTTGATAAAATAAATGAAATAATAAGCAATATCAATGAATGAAGAGATAAACACCTATTTTGATAAGGGTCCAATATTTATAACAGGCCATGTAAACCCTGATGGGGATGCATTGGGAGCATCATTTTGTTTAAAAATTTTATTAAATAAAGAAAACATTGAAGCTGATATTAATTTTGATATTCTAAATAAACTACCTTCAAATTTAGACCACTTACCTTACGAATTAATTACAAAAAAATTACAAAGTAGTTATGAAACAGTTTTTGTTTTTGATTGCGGTAACCCTGGAAGGCTTGGCAAGTATGAAGATATTGTATTAAAAGCCAAAAATATTATTGTTATCGATCATCATATAAATCCAACTTTTGGTTCATTACAGATTGTTGATTCAGAGGCTGCTAGTACTACTCAAGTTTTATATAGGCAATTACTTAAAGAAAAATATGAAATAGATAAAGATATGGCAGATTGTCTACTTACAGGATTAATCACAGACACAGGAAGATTTCAGTACCCAAACACAACAATTGAAGTTTTCAATATAGCCTCCGAATTATTAAAAAAAGGTGCTGACATATCTTCAATAAGTGAAAATATTTATGGTTCAATAGAATTTAATGCTTTAAAACTACAAAGTGAAATTATTAATCGAATAATATTTGATGAAGATATAAAATTTACTTATTCAACGATATACCAAAAAGATTATAAAAAATATAATATTGATGCTGAAGAAACAGATTTTTTGATTGATGTAGTGAGGTTAGTAAGAGGAGCAGATATAGCTTTAATATTAAAAGAACAAGTTGATGGATCTTTTAAAGGCAGTTTAAGATCGAGAAATAATTTTAACGTTCAGGAGTTATCAGCTATTTTTAATGGTGGTGGACACAAAGCTGCTAGTGGCTTTTCAAGTACTTCATCAGAAGAAGATATTATTAAAATAATAAAGAATGAAATTAGAACAAAACTCTAGTTTTTATTTGATAAATAAACCAAGAGCGTGGACTTCTCAAGATTTATGTACGAAGTTTAAAAGAATTTATAAATTTGATAAAGTTGGTCATTCTGGGACACTTGACCCTAACGCAACAGGTTTAATGCTTCTTGCGACAAATAAATATACCAAACTTTTTGATTACATAGAAAATAAAGATAAAACTTATGTTGTTAAATGTTTATTTGGCTACAAGTCTGAAACTTTAGATATTGATTCAGAATATACAAAAATACATGAAATTAAATTACAGAACAGAGATGACGAATTTATTAAAGTTTTAAATAGTAAAATTGGAGAATCTATTCAAACACCTCCAAAATATTCTGCAATAAAAGTTAAAGGAAAAAGGCTTTACAAATACGCTAGAAAAGGAGAGAAAGTTGAGATACCAAAGAGAAAAGTAAATATAAAAGAAATAGAAATATTGCATATAGAGAACGAAGTAGCTGAATTGAAAGTCAAAGTAAGTGAAGGAACATATATTAGGACGTTAGTTAATGATATTGCTGAATTACTAGGAACAAACGCAATAGTCTCCGAATTAAAAAGAGTTTCAATTGGAAATTTAAAAACTGAACATAAACACTATATTGAAGATATTGAAAAACTTACAAACAATGAATTACCACAACCTATTTTGGAAACTGAAATTATTAACTTACCTATATTAGAAATAAATAAATCCGAATTAAATAATATTAAAAATGGTGACCTGATTAACAAAGATAAATTTTCAAATGAAGAGACCTATATTATTAAATATAAAAAACAAATTGTTGCTACGTATAAACCATTTAATGAACAATATTATAAACCAGATAAAGTAATTGTATGAAAATAATTAATAATTTTGGTAAATTAGACAAGTTAGAATCTGATATTGATGCTAGTTGTATAGGAGCTTTTGATGGTATACACCTTGGACATCAACAACTAATAACTGAAACAAAAAAAATTAGTAATAATTTTCAAATAATAACATTTGATCAAGTTCCAAAAATAAAAATGGACAAAAGGAGAACAACCGGACCTTATAATTCGAGAAAATTAAGACCATTGATTAATCCTCATCTTAAAAATGAATTATTTAAAACTTTTAAACCAAAAAACTTAATTTATTTAGATTTTTATCAAATTTCATCTATGCTACCTGAACAGTTTATTGATTTGTTAATAAATAATTTAAATACAAGAAAGATAGTTGTTGGTAAAGATTTCAAATTTGGGTCTCAAAGATCAGGTAACATTCAATCGTTAATTAATAAATTCGGTGAAAGTAATGTTTACTTAGTAGAAGATTTTTTAATTGATAACCAAAAAGTATCATCAACAAAAATTAGAGATTTCTTAGATATTGGAAATATTGAAAAAGTTAATAAATTATTAGGAAGAGAGTACGAGATATCAGGAACTGTTAGCCGTGGATTTGGGCTTGCAAGGGACTTAGGTTTTCCTACTGCAAATATACGTTTAGGTGCTAATTTACCAAAAAGTTTAGATGAGGATCAAATAATATATTTACCTAAAAATGGTGTATATGGGGTAACTTGTCATTTAGGTAATAAAAAATATACTGGAATTTTAAATATTATGAATACTGGTTTTATTCGACATCACAATGATAATTATAAAATTGAAGTACATATTTTTGATTTTGATGACGATATCTATAAAAAAGAAATAAAAGTATATTTAAATACATTTGTACGTGAACACAAAAGATTCAATTCAAAAGAAGAAACAATAAAGCAAATTAGCAATGACATTAATAGTTTAAAGAAAAACTAATTATCTTCACTTTAGATATATTGACTACTATTATTATGTCGAATGAATACTAAGAAAGATATAATTAAAGAATACGGTAAATCTGAAACAGATACTGGTTCTACTGAGGTTCAAGTTGCTTTAATGAGTGAAAGAATAAACCACTTAACAGAACATCTTAAAGATCATAAAAAAGATCACCACACTAGAAGAGGGCTTTTAATGCTTGTAGGTAAAAGAAAAAGATTGTTGGAGTATCTACAAAATCAAGATATAAACAGATATCGTGAAATAATTGATAAACTTGGTATTAGAAGATAAATAAATAAGACATAGCGTTATTAATTGGGAGCTTTTAT
>Ga0066850_10000971_pt1 | contig 15197 bp, 11 predicted proteins | sample ETNtaG_4_FD_67282 | JGI IMG/M metagenome (GOLD analysis project Ga0066850, IMG submission 67282) | Marine microbial and viral communities from oxygen minimum zone, Eastern Pacific Ocean - ETNP201406SV67 | ecosystem: Environmental > Aquatic > Marine > Oceanic | place: Pacific Ocean: Eastern... | reverse complement strand
ACTTTAAATACTTAATCATTCTAGCTCCAAATTTTAATTAAATATGTTTCCGAATATATAACAGAGGAATATTGTAAAATTTATTATATATAATTTATTTTTCTGAGTGATTTATTATTATTTTAAAGGATCAAATAAATTAAATATATTCATATCATGAATTCAATTAATCTACAAAAAGCAATAGAGAATATAAACGTTTCAGCAGACTGGGTAGGAATTAGACAAGTTAAAGAGACAACTACTTATAGAGTTATAAGAGATGGCAACCCTGAGCAAAATAGTATTGACTTAGATCAAGGAATCATGGTTGAGGTTTTAGTAAATGGACAATTTGGATATTACGGAACTCATAAAATAGATTATGATTCTATTAATAATGCTGCACAAAAAGCATATAAAATTGCTTTAAATAGCTCTAAATATTCTAATTATTCATATACTTCTTCAGTTAGACCTAAAGCAGAAGGAGTTTATAATTCTCCTTATAAAATAAAGAATTTAAATTTAGATGAACTTACAAATCTTCTTGTTAAATCAAACAAAATATTAAAAGGTTCAGATAAAATTGTAACTGCAATGTCTATGGCTAGAATAGTTGATATGAATATGAAGTATGTTTCTAGTAATGGGAGTAATCTAGAACAAAATTTTTTATATGTTGGGCCAGGTTTTAGAGCAATAGCTCAAGATGGTAATATAATTCAAAGTAGATCATATACTGATCAATGTCAGCAAACAGGCATGGAAATGTTTGATGAACAATTTATTATGAAAAAATGTGAGTCTATTTGTAAAGAGGCTGTAGAATTATTAGATGCTAAAGAATGCCCTACTGGTGCAATGGATTTAATTCTTCATTCTGATCAGATGCTTTTACAAATACATGAGAGTATCGGGCATGCATTAGAAGTTGATAGAATTCTTGGAGATGAAAGAAATTATGCAGGTTGGAGTTTTGTTAATTTAGAAGATTTTGGATCATTAAAGTATGGTTCAGAATTAATGAATATAACATTTGATCCTACAATTGAAAATGAATTTGCTTCATATGGATTTGATGATACAGGTAATAAGGCTACTAAAGAGTTCATTATAAAAGAGGGAATTTTAAAACGTGGTCTTGGAGGTCTTGAAAGTCAAGAAAGGGCAAAGATAAACGGTGTTGCAAATGTAAGAGCATGTTCATGGAATAGAGCTCCTATTGATAGAATGGCAAATTTAAATTTAGAGCCAGGAGATGCAACATTCAATGAAATGATTTCATCAGTAGAAAAAGGAATTTTCATGCAAACTAATCGATCATGGTCAATCGATGATTTTAGAAATAAATTTCAATTTGGGTGTGAATATGGTCAGCTTATTGAAAATGGTAAATTAACAACAATTGTTAAAAATCCAAATTACAGGTCAGTGTCAACTCCTTTTTGGAACAGCCTTAAAAAAGTTGGTAACAGCGATACATTTGGTGTTTATGGAACTCCTTACTGTGGAAAAGGTGAGCCAAATCAATGTGTTCGTGTAGGTCATGCAGCACCAATTTGCGTATTTGATAATATTGATATTTTTGGAGGAGCTTAAAATGGATAAATATTTTTCAAAATTAAATGAGTTTCTTTTTTCATCAAAATCTAAAGATGAAATTTTTATTACAAATATTTTAGGTGAGAGTAGTCAATTTATTAGATTTAATAATTCTAAAGTTAGACAAACAGGGTTAGTTGATGATATGAATTTTTCTATTACTTTATTAAGTAATAATAGAAAGTGTTCAATTTCAATGACTTTATCAGGTAATGAAAATGATGATAAACTACTTTTAGAATCTTATTTAAATAAATTAAGAAATGATGTTAAAAGTATACCTGAAGATCCTTTTATTGTTTATCCAGTTTTATCTGAATCTTCTAAGGAGATTTATAATGGTAAACTACTTAATTTTGAGGATGCTGTAGATTATTTAGTTCCTATTATGAATGGCGTTGATCTTACTGGTATCTGGGCTTCTGGTAAAATATTTACTGGTAATGCAAATTCATTAGGTCTAGAACATTGGTTTGAAACAAAAACATTTTCATTAGATTATTCATTGATAACCCCAGGAAAGAAAATGGTAAAAGCGTGTTACGCTGGGACTCATTGGAATCAAGATGAATATGAAGATTATGTTTTAGATTCTAAGAAAAAATTAGCATTAATGAATAAACAGCCCATTAGTATTAAACCCGGAGAATACAGAACATATATTGCTCCAGCGGGGGTATCTGATTTAATTGATATGTTTTCTTGGGGAGGAGTAAGTGAAGCCTCAATACAGCAAGGTGATAGTTCATTAATTAAATTGAAGAATTTAGAAAAAAAATTATCTCCATGCTTTTCTTTATCGGAAGATTTTAGTACTGGTACTGTTCCTAGATTTAATGGAATGGGAGAAGTTTCTCCTGAGAATCTCCCTCTGATTGTCTCTGGTACATTGAAAAATACTTTAGTTAGCTCTAGAACAGAAAAAGAATATCAAATAAAAAGTAATTATGCAACATCAGATGAAAGCTTAAGATCGCCTCTTATGGCATCAGGCAATCTTAAAGATAAACAAATATTATCAAGTATTGATAAAGGAGTATATCTTTCTAATTTGCATTATTTGAATTGGAGTGATAAAATAGGAGGAAGAGTTACTGGAATGACCCGGTATGCTTGTTTCTGGGTAGAAAATGGTGAAATTGTTGCTCCAATTGAAAATATGAGATTTGATGATACTATCTATAATATTTTTGGAGATAATTTAGAAGATACTACAAATAAATTACAGCTGATTCCTAATATTGGGACTTATGATGCTCGTAGTTTAGGTGGAATCCAATGTCCTGGTATTATGTTATCTTCTTTTTCGTTGACTCTTTAGGCTTGTCCTGATTTTCCCATATAATCGTGAGAATCAAATCCTAGATCTAGTGTTGAAAATTCCCACATATCTTGATCTGAAATATTAAAAATAAAATCATCAGTTAAAGGCTTTAAGAGCCAATCTCCATTTTTAATTTCACTTTCTAATTGACCTTTGTCCCAGCCAGCATAACCCATATTTATTTTATAATTTTCAGGACCAATGTTGTTTTTTATATCATCAACAATTTGATTGTTGGATGTTAAACTTATACTTTTTGATATTTTAATTGTGTCTTTACAAAGATAGCTGTTGTCATGAAGCACGAAGCAACTTTGAAGATTAACAGGACCACCAAAATATATTTTTGAATCTATCTTCATATCTTCAAAAATTACTTTAAAAACTGAAGATTTGTTTTTTTCAGATATAATTGGTTTATTTAAAACTAATCCCATCGCTCCATTTTCATCATGATCACATAATAAAATAATGGATTTTCTAAAGATTGAATCATTTAATCCTGGGGTTGAAATAAGAAGATAATTTTTTAAATTGCTTATTGCCACTAATTAAATTTACATATATGAATATTAATTACAAAAAATTATTTAAATTTGAAAATAAAAATAGAATGGTGAATTTATAGCTATGAAATATTCAATAAAATTTAGTGTTACAGTTCTTCTTTTTTTATTTTCGTGTGCGGTAAAATCTTTACCAAGTGGCGGTCCTCCTGATTTGTCTGCACCATATATTAAGTCAATCAACCCTTCTGAAGGTTCAATTAATATTAAATTAAATGAATCAATAGAAATTGAATTTAATGAAATGCTCGATCCTAACTCTATTAAATCTTCAATTGTTGTTATTCCAGATATTGATATTAAAATTAATACTTATAGTAATAAAATAATTGTTAAACCGCTTAATGCATGGCCTGAGAACTCTGAATTTAAAATTAAAATTGATAGAGGAATTTCAGATTATAAAGGGAATAAAATTATAAAAAGTAAACTTATTTCTTTTAGTACATCTAGTAGTATATCTAAAGGTTATATTAAAGGAAGATTATTTAATGTTGATACGCTTAAAGTTGCTACTGTAGGGTTGTATGTCAGCATAAATGACAGCTTGTTTAATTATGCTTCTATGCAATCTGATTATAATAATCAATTTGAATTTAAAAATATTAAAAATGGAAAATATGTTATTGTAGCGTTGATGAGTGATATAAAAAATATTTATAGTGATATAAATTTTTATCCATATAGTGTTTTTTCAAAAGAAGTCATTATAAATAATAGTAATAATGGTATTGATAATATTAATCTTTATATATCAGACCCTAATCATCGTGAAAAAATTATTGATGTTTCCCTGTATAATAAATTTTATGGAGAAGTAGAATTAACAAATACAGAAAAAATACCATTAATAAACAGTAGCCTAAATACTAACTATGGAAGCATTGAAGATTATGCTCAGTTTGATATGTTGAAAGATAGTATTTATTTATCTTTAAATATAAACAGCCAAATTGATTCATATAATCTTTCTGGTAATTATAAAATAAATACATTTTCTGTAGATACCATTCCTCCTGAAATAGTTGATTCATATTTTGATCAAGATAGGTATATCATAGAGTTCTCTGAGCCAGTTAAAATTAATTCATCACCATTTATAGGGATAACCCAGGCATCAGATTCAACAAGTTTAAGTTATTCTTATCAAAATCCTAAATCAATTTCTTTGGACAATATAATAGATAAACACCAGGTGATTGTAATTAATAATGAATCTATTATTGATTTAAGTGATAATGAAAATAGGTTATCAAATAATTTATTATCTGTTAATAGAAATAAAAATCTTGAAAGTGGGACAGGTAGTATTTATGGAAATGTCCTATATAGCGGGAATGATGATGTTTCTGTTGAACTAATTAATATTAAAACTGGAGAAAAATCGACAGTTCATACTAATGATAATGGAGAGTTTGTATTTGAAAATGTTTTTTCGAATAAATATAAACTATGGGCTTATGAAAATATAAATGCTGTAAGTAATAATTATTTTAATGGAACATTAAATCCACTTAAATTATCAGCTGATTTTGGTATTTATAATGAGATTATTGAAGTTAGAAAGAATTGGGATATTGAAGGAATTGAAATTAACATAAATAATGGTAAGTAATATGTATCATGTTATAATGTGTGGAGGTGTTGGAAGTAGGTTTTGGCCAATGAGTACAACTAAAACCCCAAAGCAATTTCTAAAATTAATAGATAATAAAAGTCTTCTTAGATTAACAGTTGATAGATTGCTTGAAATATCAAGTCCAGAGAATATTGTTTTAGTAACATCGCATAATTATAAGAAATTAATATCAGATGATTTACCCGAAATTCCGAATCAAAATATATTATGTGAACCATCTCCAATGAATACAACACCAGCAATTTATTTAGCATCAAAATTTATTGAGTTGCAAGACTCTAATGCTACTATTGGAGTGTACCCAGCTGATCATTATATCAAAAATATAGGCACATTTAAAAATAATATTAATTCTATTGAAGAATTTATTGTTAATAATTTAACAAGTATATGCACACTTGGTATAAAGCCAAGTTACCCTTCAACAAGTTATGGATATATCGAATGTGAAAATGAGAGAATAGGTGGAGTTTGTAAAGTATCTTCATTTAAAGAAAAACCAACTCTTGAATCTGCTAAAAAATTAATACAACAAGATAATTTTGTATGGAATTCTGGAATGTTTTTCTTCAATGTATCTACTATGATTCAAGAAATAGATACTTATCAGCCTGAAATTAAAGGATTGTATGCATCAATTGATTATGACCAAAATAATCTTTCAGATAAGATTGATTCAATTTGGGGTGATATGCCTAAGATTAGTATTGATTATGCTGTCATGGAAAAATCTAGTGAGATTTATTGTATGAAAAGTGAGTTTGGATGGTCAGATCTTGGAACATGGGTATCGTTATATGAACTTCTTGATAAAAATGGTGATAATAGTTCACATAAAGGAAATGTTTTAACTCATGATGCTAAAAATAATTTAATTATTTCTGATGACAATTTAGTTTCAGTTGTTGGTCTTGATAATATTGGAGTAATTAATCATAATGGTAAGATTTTAGTGATAGATTTAGAGAAAAGTGAAGAGGTGAGGCATATTATTTCTCAATTGGACAATAAAGATAAATAATCATTTATTTTTTTACTATTTTAATTTATAAATTACGTAGCTTTTTCTATTCCGGTATAGCTCAGTTGGTTAGAGCAGCGGACTGTTAATCCGCGTGTCCCAAGTTCGAGTCTTGGTACCGGAGCAATAAAAACCCCTTTATAATTATTGGGGTTTTTTTGTTTTGTATAAGAATATAATGAGTAGAATAATATGTTTTTATTCTACTTCCATTTTTAAATCTTCATATTTTTGTAATATCTTTAGGTATTCCTTTTCTAGTTCTTGTTGATTGCATTGAAGTTCTGTAAGTAGTTCAAATTTTGAATGATTCTTATCATCATTTAATTGTATTTTAATATTTTCAAGATCTTTATCAATCATAAACATTCTTTTTTTATAACGATCGATAGCGTTCTTTTTCTTTTTAGATTCTTTATAGCTTATTTTATTAGATTTTTTAGTATTGACAATTATTTTTTCATCAACCTTGTTTTTATCTTTTTTCCAAATATAATAGTTATAATTTCCTGAGAATTTTTTGATATTTTCATTGTCAACCTCAATGGTAAGATTAGTTACCTCATTTAAAAAATGTCTATCGTGAGATATACATACTAACGTTCCGGAATATTTTGTGAGCGCACTTTCTATAATATCTCTAGATTGCATATCCAGATGATTTGTTGGTTCATCAAGTAATAATAAATGGGCAGGTTCAACAAGTAATTGAGCTAGAGCTAATCTTGATTTTTCTCCACCTGATAAAACTTTAACCTTTTTATCAATTGAATCATTTTTAAATAAAAAAGAACCTAAATAGCTTCTTATTTGTGTTTCTGTCCAATCTTTAGATACACAGGATATAGACTCATATACAGTGTCATTAGGATTTAATGCTTCTAACTGATGTTGAGCAAAATAATGCACTTTAATATCTGGTCCAAAAATCAAATCTCCTGATGTTTGTTTTTCAACTAAAGCGAGCATTTTAAGTAATGTTGTTTTACCTGCCCCATTTGGACCGACTAAACCTATTTTCTCACCTCTTTCAATAGTAAGATTTAAATCTTTATACACACAGTGTGTATCAAAATATTTTACTATATTAACAAGAGAAGCTACTTTTAATGGTCCTCTGCTTGGTTGTGGAATAGTAATATTTATTTTTTTTATACTTGTATTAATAAGCTCTACTCTATCAATTTTATCAAGCTGTTTAACCCTGCTTTGTACTTGTTTTGCTTTAGTGCTTTTATATCTAAATTTTTCTATAAATTGTTCAGTATGTGCAATTTTCTTTTGTTGATTATTGTACACCTTTTCATTATGTGCAATAATTTCATCTTTTATAATTAAAAATTGAGAGTAATTACCCTTGTATAGTTTTCCTGATTGATGTTCAAGTTCATAAATATTATTTACAGCTTTATCAAGAAATTGACGATCATGACTAATCATAATTAATCCACCACGCCATTTAGAAATAAAATTTTCCATCCATATAATTGCTTCTAAATCCAGGTGATTTGTAGGTTCATCAAAAAATAAGTAGTTTGGTTTTCTAAGTAGTATCCCAGCTAGTAAACATCTCATTCTCCAGCCACCACTAAATGAATTGTAGGTTTCATTGAATTGAGAATTTTTAAATCCAAGTCCACTTAATATTTTTTTTGCATTATCCTCAATTTGCCAACCATCAATTTTCTCAAAATCATTATGAAGTTGAGATAAATTTGAAAGTATTTTTTCATTTGTTGGATCTTTTGAAATTTGATTTGTTAAATCTTCTATTTGTTTTTCAAGTATTGAAATTTCAGGAAATGAATTAAGAACTTCTTCCATAATTGTATTTTCATTTCCTGATGGTATTTCTTGGGGGAGATATCCAATCGATATATCCCTTCCTATAGTGACAGTCCCAGAATCTGCTGGTTCAATTTTCAATAAAATTTTAAGGAGTGTAGATTTTCCTGAGCCATTAATCCCAACAAGTCCTACTCGCATTCCTTCTTTGATTTTAATAGATATATTTTTAAATAATATCTTATCAGGAAATTCCTTAGATATTGAATCTAAATACAACATTTTAAGAATGAGTGTTTATTATTTTGAAAAATAAAATTATAAAGATTTTTCTAAAACTTTATTAATTCTATTTATAAACTCACCAGGATTATCTATTTTGATATTACTAACAAGCAAGGCTTGATCAAAAAGTAACATAACAGAATCATCAAATTGTTTATTTTTACTCATTTTAGATAATTTTTTAATGATTTTATGATCTGGATTAATTTCAAATATAGGCTTTGAATCCGGCAATCCTGCTTGACCCATTTGTCTCATTAAATCCTGCATTTGAGCTGTTGGGTCATTGCTATCTGCTACAACACAAGCAGGAGAATCAGATAATCTGTCAGATGAAACAACATCTTTAACTTTGGCACCTAGGACCTTCTTAACTTTTTTAATAAGAGGATTAACATCTGATTTTGTTTTTTTATTATCTTTAGACTCATCATCTTTAATCTCTTCAAGTGCATTTGCATGATTAATAGATTTAAAATCATGATCTTTATATTTTTGCATTGCACCAAAAACCATTTCATCTATTTCATGATCCATTAATAGTACTTGAATATCTTTTTTATTACAAACTTCTAGTAATGGAGAGTTTTTAAGCTCACTTAATTTTGCTCCAGTTAAAAAGAAAATTGATTTTTGATCTTTTTGCATTGTATCAACATATTCTTTTAATGTTATAAACTCCTCACTTTTATTTGTTTTAAAGCACATTAAATCTAGAAGTGCATCTTTATTTTCAAAATCTTGGTATAATCCTTCTTTTAAAGGAATTCCATATAATTCAAAAAGTTCAATATATTTTTTCTTATCTGAATCTAAAAGCGTTTGAAGTTCAGTTAATATCTTTTTAGTACTATTTTTTTTGATTTTTTCCAGAATTTGATTTTTTTGAAGAATTTCCCTGCTGACATTTAAAGGTAAATCTTCAGAATCTATAATTCCTCTTAAAAATCTAAGATAGGTTGGCATAAGTTCCTTGTCATCATCTGTAATAAATACACGATTAATGTATAGTTTTACACCTGATTTATAATCAGCTCTAAATAAATCAAAGGGAGCTTTTTGAGGAATATAAAATAAAGTTGAATAAACTAAATTACCCTCAGCTTGTGTGTGAACATGCATGAGAGGATCTTCTGTATCACCAGATAAAGTTTTATAAAACTCATTATAATTTTTCTCCTTAAGAGATGATTTTGGTTTTTTCCAAAATGCAGATGCAGAGTTTACTTGCTCAACTTTATTTTCAATTTTTTTATCTTTTTCTTCTGTGTAATGAAGTTCAATAGGAAAAGCAATGTGGTCAGAATATTTTTTAATTATAGAATCTATTGACCATCTGTTGGTATACTCTTGTCCATCATCATTTAAGTATACTGTAATTGTCGTTCCATTTTCTTCTTTTTTAGATTCAGTTATAGAAAATCCAGTTTGACCATCACTTTTCCATAAGTATGCTTTTTTATCTAATGCTTTTTTTGTTAGTACTTCTACTTTATCACCAACCATAAAACAAGAATAAAAACCAACACCAAACTGTCCTATTAAATTGCTATCCTTTTTTGAATCTCCGGATAATTTTTCTAAAAAGTTTTTTGTGCCACTTCTTGCAATTGTTCCAAGACTAGCAACAAGATCTTCTTTATCCATTCCGATACCATTATCAGAAATTGTTAATGTTTTTTGTTTATCAGTATTTTGAAATGAAATAGATATTTTAGGTTCAAGATTAATTTCTTTATATTTCTTATTGGTTAAACTAAGATATCTTAATTTGTCCAGTGCATCAGACGAATTAGAAATAAGCTCTCTTAAAAATATCTCTTTATTCGAATATAAAGAGTGTATAATCAACTGTAAAAGTTGTGAAACTTCTGTTTTAAATTTTTGTTTAGCCATAATTACCTTTATTTATAAATAGAAAAATTGCATGTAAATATATAAATCTTCTAAAAAATATACAATATCAAAGGATGTTTTTTTATTACTGAAAATTCTTTAAATTCAAATATGGAATTTAACAGCCTTATTGAATCATTAAATAATAATAAACTCTTATTAGCACTTGTCTATCTTTTACTATCCTTCATATGTGCGTTTATAATCGATAAAATATTTATTAGTTTTTTTAGAGCTCTAGTAAAAAAATCAAAATCAGATTTAGATGATAAAATTGTTGAAGTATTACATAAACCGCTTTATTACTCTATTTTATTTTTTGGAGTAAATTTATCTATTAGATTACTAAATCTCCCTGATATAGTTGTCTATACAACTATTGGTATTTTAAAAACTCTTGTTATATTCATGTGGTCATTTGCTTTATTTGGGGCATTTATGATTCTAATAGAATGGTTTTCTAGAAAATCTAATACACTTCCATTTATTCAAGCTAAAACTATCCCACTATTTGAGAATCTTGGAAAGATAATTATATTTTTAATTTGTGTTTATTTTATTATGATGAGCTGGGGTATAGATGTTACCGCATGGGTAGCTTCAGCTGGTATTTTAAGTGTTGTAATTGGTTTTGCAGCTAAAGATACATTAGGAAATTTGTTTGCTGGGATTTTCATTATGGCAGATAGCCCATATAAAGAAGGTGATTATATTAATTTAGATACAGGTGAAAGAGGTTTTGTAAGAAATATTGGAATTAGAAGTACTCGCATACTAACCAGAGATGCTGTAGAAATAACTATTCCTAATTCTGTAATAGCAACATCAAAGATTGTTAATGAAAGTGGAGGATATTCAGAGGTAGAAAGAATAAGAATTACGCTCGATGTAGCTTATGGAACAACTATTGAAAAAGCAAAAAAAATCATGTATGATATAGCTGTAGATTCAGAAAATGTATGTATGGATCCTGAACCTAGAGTTAGATTTAGAGCATTTGGAGAGTCTGGTTTGCAGCTTCAATTGCTAGCTTGGATAGAAAAACCTGAATTAAGGGGCAGGGTTATTGATGAATTGTCAACATCAATTTATAATACGTTTAATGAAGAAAATATTGAAATTCCATTTCCTCAACGTACAGTTCATATTAAAAAAACAGATATTTAATAAATCCCAAGTATGAAATATTCTAGTAAAATATCTATTGAAAAAGATATTTCTAAGGCAGAGCTTATAAGTTCTGATTTTTATAAATATGATAATTATTTTCAAGATTCTAAGCAGAAAATTTTTTTAAAATCTTGGCAATTTGTTTCTCATAAAAATCAGATTGATAGTATCGTATATCCTTTTACTTTTTTAAAGGATTTAATTAATGAGCCATACATTCTTGTAAATGATAAAGATATTAAAATATTAAGTAATATTTGTACTCACAGAGCTAATGTTTTATGTAATAAAAAAAATAATGCAAATTTAATTCAATGTAATTATCATGGCCGAACATTTAATCTTGATGGAAAGCTAAAGAAAGCTCCAGGATTTAATGAAGTTAAGAACTTCCCAAATGAGACTGATAATCTTAAAAATATCCCAATTAAATTATGGAACGATTTTATATTTTCATCTGTTATATCTCCAATAGATATAGGTGGAATATTAAATGATATTAGTAAGCGAATTCCTGATTATCCATTTAGTAAGCTAAAATTTGATATTAATAAATCTAATACATTTTTAATAGATGCTCACTGGGCACTTTATTGTGAGAATTATTTAGAAGGATTTCATGTGCCATTTATTCACAAAGGTTTAAATAGTGATATAAATCTTAATAATTATAAAATTGAATTATTAGATCATGGAGTATTGCAATATACAGAAAATAAAATCCCACAAGAATATAACCAAATATTAAATAATAATATGTATGCTTACTATTACTGGATTTTTCCTAATATGATGTTTAATTTTTATAATTGGGGGCTGTCAATTAATATTGTAGAGCCTATTAATAAAAATAAAACTAGAGTAAAGTTCTTATCATTTCCAATTAATGGTTTATCGCAGCCATCAGGAACAGATTCAGCCCTTGATGTAGTTGAAAAAGAGGATCAGGAGGTTGTTGTTTCAGTCCAAAATGGTATTAATTCGTACCATTACAATAAGGGAAGATATTCAGCTAAACATGAAATTGGGCTACATTACTTTCATCAATTACTTGCAAGGTATTTAGTTTGAAAATATTATATATTGAACCTTTTTATGCAGGTTCACATAAACAGTGGATTGATTCTTATATATTATATTCAAAGCACGAGATTGATATTTTATCATTACCTGGAAGATATTGGAAATGGAGAATGCATGGAGCAGCTATAACATTAGCTAAAAGGTTTGTTGAAAATAACAAGAAATATAATCTTATTATTGCCTCTGATATGTTAAACCTTCCATTATTTATTTCATTATGTAGAAATAAAATTAACAGTACCAGAATTGCGACTTACTTTCATGAAAATCAAATTTTATATTCTAATTCCCCCCTAGAATCTGAGAAAGAGTTAAATAGGGATTTACATTATGCATTTATTAATTATACATCTTCTTTAGTTAGTGATATAAATCTGTTCAATTCACATTATCATCGTAATGTTTATTTAGAAGAAATGGATAAATATTTAAATAAAAAACCTGAATATAAAAATAAATATACTGTTGAAATTATAGCTGATAAATCATCTGTGCTGCATATTGGTTGTGATTTAGAAAAATTTTCTCCAATTAATGATTGTTTAAATAATTTGCCAATCATATTATGGAATCATAGATGGGAACACGATAAAAATCCTGAATTGTTTTTTAATACACTTATTAAATTAAAAAAGAATGAGATAAAGTTTCATCTTGTTGTTTTAGGACAAAAATTTTCTAGAGTGCCTGAAATATTTAATAAAATAGAAAAAGAACTCAAATCAGAAATATTACATATTGGTTATTGTGATTCTTTTAATGATTATAAGAAGTGGATGCATAAGGCTGATATATTACCGATAACATCATATCAGGATTTTTTTGGGATTAGTATTGTTGAAGCTGTTTATTGTAATACAATTCCATTGCTTCCCAATAGATTATCTTACCCTGAAATTTTAGAAAAAGAAAATAATCCTGATATATTTTATAATGATGATAATGATTTTTATATAAAGCTGAAGCAGTTAATTATTGATTACAAAAATTTACGAAATTCTACTTCAAAATACAGGGAAGTAGTTAATAGATTTGATTGGAATATTATGAAAAATAAATATGATGAATTATTTAAAAATATATCTAATTAATATTATAAGTTTATTAGTTTTTGTAGGATTTCTAGATGCTTCTGAAAAGACTGATGAGGTATTAGATGTGGTAAATAATTTTATTTTGGAAAAGCAATTTAATCATACAATTATTGATTATACTTTAGATCAAAGTAATGGTATTGATAATTTTCATTTAATCAATTTAAATCCTAATGGATTTATAATAGTTTCTGCGAACAAAAATATAATTCCAATTATAGCTTATAGTTTTGAACATAATATTAATTTAGATGATGTGCCCCCACAGTTAAATCAGCTTTTAGAAGATTATAGAGAAAATATTTATTCATCAGTTATTGATAATATTTCAAATCAATCAGTGCTAAATATGTGGAATGATTATTTAAATAATAACTTAGAAAATAGAAGTTCTAGGAATGTATCTCCCCTAATTTCAGCTAATTGGAATCAAGGAGGTCAATGGAACAATCAATGTCCTGGAAATGCTTTAGTAGGCTGTGTTGCAGTGGCTATGGGGCAGGTAATGTATTATTGGAAACATCCAATTCAGGGGAGTGGGTATAGTCAGTATTATGATCAAAATTATGGTCCCATAGCTGTCAATTTTGAAGATTATACATATAATTTTGATAATATGTATGATAACCAAGCTACTGAAGATTCACAGTTATTACTTTATCATGCCGGAGTATCTGTAAATATGGATTATAGTGAGCATGCTTCAGGTGCATCTGTTTGCTGGGAAGGTCCTTCCTCTCAACATGCACTAGAGAATCATTTTAATTTTATAAGTGATGTTGGCTGTGAATCAAAGTTGAATTATAATGATGAAGAATGGTCAACACTTTTAAAAGATCAGCTTGATAATGGTTGGCCAATTATATATAGAGGATATCAAGAAAATGATGGCCCTGGTCATGCATGGAATATTGATGGTTATGATAATGAATATTTCCATTGTAATTGGGGATGGGGAGGATCATCGAATGGGTATTTTTATTTTAATAACTTAAATGGATCAAGTTTTTCTTTTATAGAAAGTCAAGCAGCACTTATAAATATTTTTCCACAAGGTATAGCACCTGTAGTTGCATTATTCGATTATTTAACTGATGATTTTACAATTTCATTTAATGATTTATCAACTCAAATCAATGAAAATTCTATTGTAGAATGGAATTGGAATTTTGGTGATGGTAATTTTTCTAATGAAAGCTCTCCAATATATACTTTTTCAAATAATGGTCTTTTTGAAGTGAGTTTAATAGTAACTGATGATTACGGACAGGATAGCATTCCTCATATTGAATTGATAAATTTATTATTAGGAGATTTAAATGATGATTTATCAGTTGATGTCATAGATGTAATAATTTTAGTAAATCTAATTTTAAATAATGAATTTAGTAATAATGAAGAAGCAGACTTTAATGGTGATAATTTTCTCACAGTATTAGATATTGTTATGTTAATATCTTTTATATTAAATTAAAATATTACATTCTGAGAAATAAATTAAGGACTTCATAATATGAGAATTAAATTTATAATTTTAGCAATAAGTATTTTATTTCTAGCATCTTGTGGTATGAATGCTGGTCATATGGCTAATGTTAATAATACACAAGTGGTGCTAGATAAGGATAATTACATTTATGTTGGCAGTGCAACTGGCGAAGCATCATCAGTTTGGGTTTTTGGTATTGGTCCATTAGGGACGCAGGCTTTAGTACAAAAAGCAAAAGAAAATTTAGTTAGTAAAGTTAAT
>Ga0066850_10000962_pt1 | contig 15255 bp, 12 predicted proteins | sample ETNtaG_4_FD_67282 | JGI IMG/M metagenome (GOLD analysis project Ga0066850, IMG submission 67282) | Marine microbial and viral communities from oxygen minimum zone, Eastern Pacific Ocean - ETNP201406SV67 | ecosystem: Environmental > Aquatic > Marine > Oceanic | place: Pacific Ocean: Eastern... | reverse complement strand
GCTAACTAATTATGAAAAAAAATAAAAAAATAGAAATAATCAAAACAAAAAGAGAGAAAATAATTATTCAACCCAGAGAATTTAAAGGCAAAGAATATCTAGACTTAAGAACATTTTACATAAATGAAGATGATGAATATGTTCCTTCTCAAAAAGGAATAACTATGTCTCATGATTTATTTCCTGAATTTTACAATGCTTTAAAAAGACTTTACGAAGACGATTATAACACAGATTGATTCAATCTAATGCTGATAATATATATTATGTCTAATAATTATTATAAAAAAAACAACTATATTAATTTCCCTTTACCTTTCCCTCTTTTTTCTCTTCTTTGTTGGGCTTTAACTGGATCTAATTTTATTGATACACCTAAATAATAGGTATAATAATCAGCTTCAAGCTTTTTACTTAAATTAGATAATGATTGATTTTCTTGTTCAAAAGTAATTTCTGGAGTTTTTAAACCTGTTACCATATTATAACGAATACCAAAATCCATCCCTATATTAGTTGTTTTTTTAAAAAAAATATTTGTTCCTAGATCTAGAGTAAATACTGGCTGTGTGTATCTATGAACTACATCATGCATACTATCATCATTATCACAATCATAATTTTCAAATAATATATTTAAAATAGTACTACACCCATCACCCCAAACCCACGTACTTGTTTCATTAAAAAAAGCCAAACCAGCCGTAGCTCCAATATATGGTCTAAAATTTCCATTTTCATTTAATCCATTTGTCGCAGTTAAACGTAACCCTCCATTTATCATATATGCTTGTTCTGAATTAGTTACATCAACTGAAGGTCCATCGTTACCACTATCCATACTAAAATTGTCTTGATAATAATCTTTTCTAAATGAAATGTATTGCCCTCCAAACTGCCATTTAAATAGTCCGTTATTTTTAAATGATTTAGAATAAGCTAATCGAAAAGAAACTCCAGAACCTGCATATTTATCGTATAAACCCGTAGGATAATTTGACCCAACGTCGATTTCAATTATCTGAGATTTATTTTCAAATTGTGGAAATAAAAAAGCTATAAATAATAAAAAAATGTACATTAATCAGAAAGACCAGACTTTCTAAGTAATGCACCAACCTTTGGCTCTCTACCTCTAAACTTTACATATAATTTCATAGGGTGATCTGTATTTCCCTTAGATAATATATTATCTTTAAATGATAAAGCTGTTTCTTTATTAAATATACCAGTTTCTTTGAATTTTTCATAGGCGTCAGCTTCTAGTAATTCTGCCCATTTATAGCTATAATAGCCTGCTGAATATCCTCCGCTAAAGATATGTGAAAAAGATGATGAAACAGAAGTTCCTTTAACGGGCTTTACTATCTTACAATCATCTAAGATTAAATTTTCATAATCTTCAACATTTTCAATATCTTTATAACCATCATGCCAAGCCATATCGATTTTACACAACTGAAGTTGTCTTAATGAATAAGTACCTGCCATATATGTTTTCAATTCATTTATTTTTTCTATATAATCACCTGGAATTAATTCTCCCGTTTCATAATGTTTAGCAAAAATATTTAGAACTTCCGGCTCTAACAGCCAATTCTCAAATATTTGAGAAGGCAATTCTACAAAGTCCCAATAAACACTCATACCACCCATCGATTTATACTTAACATTGGTAAGTAATCCATGTAGGCAGTGTCCAAATTCGTGGAAAATCGTTCTAACCTCAGATAAACTTAGCAAAGCAGGCTTAGTCTCAGTTGATTTTGTTAAATTACAATTAAATGTGACATGTGGTTCTTGTAGACCAGCTTTTGACATACCTTGAGATTTCAACTGATTCATCCAGGCACCACCTCTTTTAGTAGATCTTGGGTATATATCTTCATACAATAAGCCGATATATTTACCACTTAAATCATTTACTTCATAGATATTAACATCTTCATGAAACTTATCAACCTTTTGGGCCTCGTTAAATGTTAAACCATACAATCTTTTGGCAACTTCAAAAACACCTTTTATCACATTCTCAGATTTAAAATATGGACGCAGACACTCTTCATCAAAATCATACTTATCTTTTTTTAATTTTTCACTATAATATTGAAGGTCCCATGGCATAATACCTGACAAATTTTCACTATTTTTAGCATAATCACAAATACTATGATATTCTTCTTTAGCTGCCTTAAATGATGGTTTAATTAAATCATCAATAAGTTTATATACATTATCCTTAGTTTTTGCCATCCTTCTATCAAGAACATAATCAGCATGAGTATCATAACCTAAAATCTTTGCTTTTTTGTCTCTTAACATTGAAATTTTCTTTAAGATTGACGAATTATCGTGTTCTCCACCATTACATTTTGAACCAAACTTCATATAAACATCTTGTCTAATATTCCTGTTATCACATGATTTAAAAATAATTCCGACATTAGTATCTAAAGTAAAACACCATTCTCCTGGTCTCTTTTTATCAATAGCATATAATTTTGCAGCTTCTACAGAATTTGCTGGAAGACCACTTAAGTCTTTCTCATTCGAAATCCAATATTCATTAATTTCATTTGTTGCATTAAGAACATTATTAGAAAACTGTGGGCTTAATTGTGATAATTCTTCAGTAATATTTCTATACTTTTCTTTATCATCAGCTGATAGATTTGAACCACTTCTAATAAATGATTCATATGTTTCATTCAATAGTCTTAGATCATCAGAATCTAGATTGAAACTATTAGAATTATCATAAACACTTTTAATCTTATTAAATAATTTATTATTTAAATAAATATCATTATTAAATCTAGTATTCATATCACTTATTTTTGAGACAAGAGATCTAATAGAATCATCTGCTATAGATGCAAAATAATGATAATAAATTGTTATAACATTTTCGATGATATCAAAACCATTTTCAAATTTTACAATTGTGTTCTCGAATGTTGGATCTGATTTTGAATCTACAATATCACTGATAATAGAGCTCGCTTCGTCAATGCCATATTCTAGGGCTGGTATAAATTGATCTGATTTAATTTTCGAGAATTGGATAGAATTGTATTTATCATTGTTTTTATTTAATAATGGATTATTCTCTATATTCATATTCACTTTCTTTCTTTAATTTACAACGAAATTAATAATTTTACCTGGTATATATATCTCTTTAATAATATTCTTGCCTTCAATATAAGTAACAATATTGCTATGTTCTTTGGCTAACTTTATATTTACATCTTTCTCTGAATCTAGAGAGACTAATATTGACCCTCTTAACTTACCATTCACCTGTATAGCTATTTCAATCTCATTTTTAACTAATTTAAATTTATCGAAAACTGGCCATTCCTCATTAAAAACAGAACTTTCATTTCTAAAAAGTGACCATATTTCTTCGGCTAAGTGAGGTGCAAAAGGAGCTAACATTTTAACATAAATCTCTTTATACTTGATATCCAATCCTTTATCATAAAAATGATTAACAAATTCCATCAATTTACTTATTGACGTATTAAATTTAAATTCATTAAGGTTATCTGTAATATTCTTAATTGTATTATTTAAAACAAATTCATCCTCATTATTATACTGAACAGCTTTATTTTCAAGCATCAACCTGTATGATCTTTTTAAAAATCTATCAATCCCTGTAATTCCTTTATCATTCCAGTCCCCTCCCTCATCATATGGTCCCATAAACATCAAGTAGCATCTGAAAGTATCAGAACCATACATTTCTACAAATTTATCAGGGGATACTGTATTACCTTTAGATTTAGACATTTTACTACCATCTTTAGTGATTGTACCCTGGTGATACAAATGCTTAAATGGTTCACTGAAATCTAAATAATTTAAGTCTTTCAAACATTTAGTTATAAATCTAGCGTAGAGCAAATGCATTGTAGCATGCTCTGAACCACCTATATAATGGTCAACAGGGAGCATTTTATTAGATTTTTTAGTAAAAGGAAACTTATTATTATTTGAATCAGGATATCTTAAAAAATACCAAGAAGAACAAACGAAAGTATCCATTGTGTCTATTTCCGGGGTCCAGCCTTTTCCAAAAACATCTTCAGTACGTTTTTTAAGAATTTCAGAAGTTCCTAATGGAGATGTACCTTTGGGTTTATACTCAACATCTTCAGGTAATTCCCAAGGCAAATGCTTTTCAGGAATTGGATGGGGGTTACCATTTGGATCATAAACAATTGGTATAGGTGTCCCCCAATATCTTTGTCGTGAAATCAACCAATCTTTAAGTCTATAATTAATCGATTTTTTTCCAATTTTATTTAAAGTTAAAAAATCAATAATTTTATTTTTAGCATCCTTAGTAGTTAAGCCATTTAAAATATCAGAATTTATTGATGTACCTTCACCTTCGTATAACTCGCTATCTTCTTTTGAATTATCTAAAACTACTTTAATTATTTCGATATTATATTTTTTAGCAAATTCATAATCTCTCTTATCATGAGCTGGGACTGCCATAATTGAACCTGTTCCATACCCCATCATAACATAATCAGCAACCCATATTGGAATTTTTTTATTACTTACAGGATTTATTGCAAAAGAGCCAGTAAAAACACCTGTTTTATCTTTTTCAAGATCTGTGCGCTGTAATTCACTTTTATTTGAAGCATTTTCAATATACGACATTACAGCATCACTGCAATCGTGGTTAACAAACTCGTGTAAATATGGATGCTCAGGTGAAACAACCATATATGTTGCTCCATAGATTGTATCAGGTCGTGTAGTAAAAACATTGAGTGACTTATCTAAATCATTAATTTTAAAGTCTATTTCAGCTCCTATACTCTTACCTATCCAATTCTTTTGCATTGTAATAGTTTTACTTGGCCATTTAAGATTATCAAAATTCAATAATTCTTCTGCGTAATCTGTTATTTTAAAAAACCATTGCTTTAGAGGTTTTTGTATAACTTTTCCTCCAGAACGTTCAGAAGTTCCATCAGGTAAAACTTGTTCATTAGCTAATACTGTTTGATCAATGGGATCCCAGTTAACCATAGCTTCTTTTCTGTAAGCTAACTTATTATTGTAAAGTTGAAGAAATAACCACTGCGTCCATTTATAGTAATCAGGTTCGCATGTTACAACTTCTTCATTCCAATTAAACATTGCACCTATCCTATTAAGCTGCTTTCTCATTACATTGATATTTTTATGTGTACTTTCTTTTGGGTGAACTCCATTTTTTATTGCATAATTTTCAGCTGGTAATCCGAATGCATCAAATCCTTGTGGTTGAAACACATTGTATCCATTCATTTTCAAAAATCTAGAATAAGTATCAACTGGACCGTAATTATACCAATGCCCTATATGGAGTTTATCACCTGAGGGGTAACAGAACATCGTCAATACGTATTTTTTAGCAGTATTATTTAAAAGAAAATCAGCTGATGAGGAAAGCCATTTTTTTTGCCATTTCATCTCAATATCTATGTGATTGTAATTATTCATACTTTTTAAAAAAATCTACAAGCTGATCTATTTGTTTTTTATTTCTCTTTTCAGTAAATGCTAATAATAATTTATCATCATCTGAATCGTTAATCGGTTTATCTAAAAGTATATTATTTAAAAAAGCATCTTTTTGTATTTTAGTTGCTGACACAGGCGTGTTAACAATGAATTCCTTAACAAACTTCATATTATCATTTAAAATATTAAATTTATTTAGATTTTGTATTTGAGATGCAGCATAGTGAGCATTATCAAAACAAAGTTTTGCGATATCATAAATACCTGTTTTTCCCATAAGAGACATATAAATTGTAGCTCGAAGAGCAAGGAGCCCTTGATTAGTACATATGTTCGAAGTTGCTCTGTCTCTACGTATATGCTGTTCCCTTGTTTGCAATACCATAGCATAGGCATCACATCCATTTACATCTTCTGTTTTACCAATAATTCGTCCAGGAACCTTTCTTGTATATTTTTCCTTACATGATAATAAACCTAAATAAGGACCACCATATTCCATATAATTACCTAACGTTTGTCCTTCACCTGCATAAATATCAACACCAATATCTCCCGGAGGTTTTAATAATGATAATGAAAGTGGGTCAGAAACAGCAATGAGCAATGATTTACCTTTAATTTCATTAAATACACTCCAATCTTCGATAATACCATAGTAATTCGGTGACTGAACAACAATACATGCAATATCATCTGACAATAGGGATACAGAGCTTTCCAATGAAGTCTCTGCTTTATATTCATCAATAATAAGGACATCTATATTTCTTGGCTCTAAATATGTTTTTATGACATTTATATAATTTGGATTAAGCAAAGATGATACAAGAATTCTATTTTTTCTAGTTATATTGATTGCCATAGAACATGCTTCAGCAACCGCTGATGCTCCATCATAAAGAGATGCATTAGCTACGTTCATTCCTGTTAAGGAACATAACATTGACTGAAACTCATACAAATATTGTAATGTGCCTTGACTTACCTCAGGTTGATAAGGTGTATATGCTGTATAAAATTCTGATCTAGAAGATATTGTATCTACGATTTTTGGGATATAATGATCATATGCACCACCACCCATAAAGAAAAGTGAAGTTTTAGTACTTAAATTATTTTTAGATATATCAGCAAAAAAACTCTCTAATTCTTGTTCAGAGAGGGCATCATCAATACAAAGTTCATTTATATCAAATTTAAATTTATCAGGAATTATATTAAATAAATCATCAATTTTTTTCAATGATATTTTTTGAAGTATTTCTTTTATTTCAGGTTCTGTTAATGAAATATTAGCCATTAATCAACTCTTTATAAGCTGAACTTGAAAGTAAATTATTTACTTCTTTAATATTTGAAATTTTCACCTTAACAATCCAGCCTTCTTTATATGGAGAATTGTTAATAGACTCTGGGTTATCTTCAATATTACTATTTATTTCCAAAATTTTACCAGTAATTGGCATGTACAAGTCAGCCACTGTCTTAACTGCTTCGATGGTTCCAAATACATCGTTAACATTATACTCCTCACCAGATTGAGGGAGCTCAATAAAAATAATATCGCCAAGTTCACTTTGTGCAAAATCAGTTATACCAACTGTTGCAACGTTTCGATCAACAGATAACCATTCATGCTCTTTTGTAAATAAAAAATTATCAATCTGACTCATTTATTTTCTCCTTGTATTGAAAAGTATTCAAAAAATCAGTTGTGTATGTGCCATTTAAAAATTCTTCATTTTTCAAAACTTCTTTTTGGAATGGAATCGTAGTTTTTATGCCTTCAATCACACATTCATCAAGAACAGTGCACATTTTTTTTATTGACTCATTTCTAGAGGAAGCGTGTACAATAATCTTAGCTATCATAGAATCATAATTCGATGGAATAGTATAATCTGCATAAATATGCGTATCCACTCTTACTCCATTTCCACCAGGCAAATGAAGGCTTGTTATAGTACCAGGCGATGGCATAAAATTACTCAATGGATCTTCAGCATTTATTCTACATTCAATTGAATGTCCTCTGGGATTAATATCTAAAAGCCACTCTGGCAAAGTCAATCCTGCATGACAAAGTATTTGATTTTTAACAATATCATAGTTTAATATCATTTCAGTCACAGGATGTTCAACTTGAATTCTAGTATTCATTTCCATAAAATAAAACTTTTCAGTTGATGAGTCATATATATATTCAATAGTACCTACTCCAATATAGCCTACATCTTTTGCAGCTTTTACTGAAATACTTGACATTTCTTTACGTAAATCATCAGAAATTGCAGGGGAAGGTGATTCTTCTATGATTTTTTGATGTCTCCTTTGAACTGAACATTCTCGGTCAAGCAAAGAATAAACATTACCATTTTTATCTGCAATTATTTGTATTTCAATGTGTTTAGGCGAAGTAAAATATTTTTCCAAATAGACATTAGAATCATTAAATGAAATCTCAGCTTCAGATTTTGCAGTAGAGTAGGATAATTCAAAATCTTCTTTAGAATGAACTACTCTCATTCCTCTTCCCCCTCCACCAGATGATGCTTTGATTATAACAGGATATCCAACTTCATTAGCAATCTCCATGCCATGTTCAACAGAATCTATATTACCATTAGAGCCAGGTATAACAGGGACACCAAATGATTTCATGGTTTCTTTAGCTTTTGATTTATTACCCATAGTATTAATAATATCAGCTGAAGGGCCAATAAATGTTAAATTATTATTTTGACAGATATCAGAAAATTGAGGATTTTCTGAAAGAAATCCATACCCAGGATGTATAGCGTCAGCATTAGTAAGTTCAGCTGCAGAAATTATAGCAGGAATATTCAAATAACTTTTAGATGAATCACCTGGACCGATACAAATAGCTTCATCAGCAAATTTTGTATGCAAACATAAAGCATCAACATCCGAGTATACAGCAACAGTTTTAATGCCAAGTTGTTTACATGCTCTAATTACTCTAAGAGCAATTTCACCACGGTTTGCTACTAATATTTTCTTAAACATCTACTTCTTTAATTGAAAATAAGTCTTGTCCAAATTCAACAGGTTCACCATCATCAACAAACACTTCAATTATTTGGCCATTATACTCAGATTCAATAGTATTAAAAATTTTCATAGCTTCAATTATGCATACTGAATCACCAATAGTTACAGATTTACCGACTTCTACAAATGGAGAATCACCAGGCTTCGCTGATGAATAGTACGTACCCACCAATGGTGCGGTAATCATAGTATAATCATCATTTTGAATTAAATTATTCTCATCTGATGTTTCAACAGAAATTTCTTCTATATCTTTTTCTTTTAGTAATGTGTTTTCAGTTTCAGATAATCCTATATTTTCACGATTAATCAAATTTTCAACTTTATTATCATTATTCGTTTTTAATTTAATTTTTTGCGCACCCCAAAATGATGTTATTTCGATCTCGCTTATATCAGTATCTTTAATTACTTCAATAATTTTTCTTATCTTATTTTTCAGTGTCATTTTACTCTTTCAATATATTTTTTTTGTCGAGTATCAACTCTCACTAATTCATTTTCTTGTATAAACAAAGGAACATTAATAATAACACCAGATTCTAAAGTTGCTGGCTTAGTACCTCCTTGAGCTGTATTGCCTTTTTCACCGGGATCTGTTTGAGTAACTTTTAAATTCATATGTGGAGGTATTCGGATTTCAACTGGGTTCCTAGAAGGATCAAATGCAATTGTAATAGGAGTATTTTCTATTAGGAAATCTAATATATCATTATCAATAACTGATTTACTTAAAGAGATTTGCTCATATGTAGAATCATCCATAAAGTAATACAAATCGCCATCATTATAAATATAATTATAATCTCTAGCTTCTATTTTTACTATTTCAATTTTATGACCAGATCTAAAAGTTTCATCGACAACTTGACCTGTTTTTATATTTTTTAATTTTGTTCTAACAAACGCACTACCTTTACCTGGTTTAACATGTAAAAATTCAATTATTTTCCATAAATTATTCCTATGATTAATAATTAAACCGTTTCTGAAATCCGAAGTGCTTGCCATAATAACCTATATTTTTATTATTTTTATATTAATAATATAAAATGTTTTACATAGAGAAATTAATAGAATTATTTATTTAGTAATATGATTTTAATTTTACTACTTTTATTTTAACAGTTTATTGATATCATTATCGAATTTACTTAACTCATTAAGTTCATAATGAACAGATGATATCAAATCATCATTTGGATATTTCTCAATAAACAATTCATATAGGAAAACTGCCTCAGTATAAGCATCAATATAATTTGCATTGATATACGCTTTAGTAAACAATGATCTCTTTGAAAGGTTATGATCAGGAAAGTTATTTAAGATCTTATCTAAAAATGATATTGATATATTATATTCTTTAAATTCATTTAGATATATCTCTGATATTAGAAATAAGGATTTCGCTTTGATATCTTTATCTGCTTTATTATCATTTATAATTCTACTAAGAGAAATCAGTGAATTATCATAGTCTTTTACTTCATAATATTTTTGAGCATCATTCCACAATTCATTTGTTTGGATTGAGTCATCACACGAATAAAAGTGCAGAAAAGATAAAGTTAATATTATTGTATTAATTTTTATCTTCATCTACTACTTCATAATCAGCATCCTTAACCTCTTTTTCACCTTTATTTCCCGTCTTATTAGAAGTGGAAGGTTGCTGTTCTTGTGATTGTTCATTATTCTTATACATTTCTTGTGAAATTTTATGAAAGGCTTCATTTAAATCGTTCATTGATGATTTTATTTTATCAATATCACCAGTATCTTTATCTTGTTTAAGTTTATTTAACTTATTTTCGATATTAGAATAGTCATCCTTAGATAACTTATCTTTCAATTCTTTTAATTGCGTCTCAGTTTGATGAATTGTATGATCAGCTGAATTTACAGTATCAATTTTTTCTTTATTTTTAGCATCTTCTTCTTTATGCTTCTCTGCATCTCGTTTCATTTTATCAATTTCATCATCAGATAAACCACTAGAAGCTTCAATACGAATTGATTGTTCCTTACCTGTTGCCTTATCATTTGCAGAAACATTCAATATACCGTTAGCATCAATATCAAATGTAACCTCAATTTGAGGTACTCCTCTTGGTGATGCAGGAATTCCATCTAAATGAAACTTTCCAAGAGATTTATTGCCAGAGGCCATTTCTCTTTCACCTTGCAAAATATGAATCTCCACTGACGTTTGGTTATCTGCAGCAGTAGAAAATACTTGACTTTTTTTTGCAGGTATAGTTGAATTAGATTCAATTAATTTAGTGGAAACACCGCCTAATGTTTCTATGCCTAATGATAGAGGTGTCACATCAAGTAATAAGACATCTTCAACATCTCCAGCAAGAACACCGCCTTGAATTGCTGCACCTAAAGCTACAACTTCATCAGGATTAACACCTTTATTAGTATCTTTTCCAAAAATATCTTTAACAATTTGCTGAACTAGTGGGATACGAGTAGATCCACCAACAAGTATAACTTCATCAACTTCACCTTTTTTCAGTTTAGCGTCTTTCAAAGCAGTCGTACAAGGTTTAACAGTACGATTAATTATATCCTTTACTAAAGATTCAAATTTAGCTCTATTCAATGATAATAATAAATTCTTTGGCCCACTATCATCGGAAGCAATAAAAGGTAAATTTATTTCAGTTTGTTTTGATGATGACAATTCACATTTTGCTTTTTCAGCTGCTTCCTTAAGCCTTTGAATCGCCATTGAATCGTCTGATAAATCATAATTTTCAGAGCTTTTGAACTCACTTATCATCCAATCAACTAAGATATCATCAAAATCATCTCCACCAAGCATTGTGTCACCATTTGTAGATTTAACTTCAAAAACCCCATCACCAAGCTCTAAAATAGATATATCAAAAGTTCCACCACCTAAATCAAAAACAGCAATTTTTTTATCTTCAGATTTCTCTAAACCATATGCTAATGCTGCTGCAGTTGGCTCATTAATAATTCTCTTAACATTTAAACCTGCAATTGTGCCGGCATCTTTAGTTGCTTGTCTCTGTGAATCATTGAAGTAAGCAGGTACAGTAATAACAGCTTCTTCTACTTTTTCTCCTAAGTAATCCTCTGCAGTTTTTTTAAGGTTTTGAAGTACAATTGCACTTATTTGCGGAGGAGCATAATCTTGATTATCTACTTTAATACTTACAGCTCCTGCCTTGCCCTTTGATAATTCATATGGAAATTTCTTATTTTCGCTTGAAACTTCATCAAATGATCTACCTATAAATCTTTTTGCTGAAAAAATTGTATTTTTAGGATTGGTAACCGCTTGTCTTTTTGCACCTTGACCAACAAGAGTGTCACCATTTTTAGTAAAAGCAACAATAGATGGCGTTGTTCTCATTCCATCATTATTCGAAATTACAGTAGGCTTCCCTCCTTCAATAACAGAAACACATGAATTTGTAGTTCCTAAATCAATACCTATTATTTTTCCCATATAAACTCCATTCTATATATATAATTTTTAATATATATATTTAATATACAATAATAGTGCCAATGACAAGAAGTCTGCTTTTTTGTCAGTATTTATTTTTTAATTGTGATTTTTTTTCTACTATGTGGTTTTTTAATTTCTGATTTCATTTGTGTCTTAAAAATCAATTCGCTTCCTCTTCCAGATATCAGAATTCTTGAATCTTCTTTTATCTCACCAGCTAAATATTTAAATGAAATAACATTTTCAATATCATCTTGTATAATCCTTCTAATAGGCCTTGCGCCCCATTCACGGTGAATCCCGTTTAATAACAATACGTTTTTTGCTGATTGATTTACTCTTAAGTACATATTTTTATTTTTTAGATTAGTACGTAAATCACCAAGTTGTATATCTATAATTTTATACAAATCATCTTTAGTTAAAGAATTAAATATAATGACCTCATCAAGTCTATTCAAAAACTCTGGTTTGAAATATTTCTTAACTTCTTTATTTAAGTCATCTTTAATATCATTATTTAATTTATTATCGACAAAACCAATATTAGATGAGCTTATTTTTTGAGTTCCGATATTTGATGTCATAATAATAATAGTATTTTTGAAATCGATTATATGTCCTAAACTATCAGTTAACTGTCCTTCATCTAAAATTTGTAATAATATGTTAAAAACATCAGAATGAGCTTTTTCAATTTCATCAAATAAAACAATTGAGTAAGGGTTTCTTCTAACTTTTTCTGATAACAAACCACCTTCTTCATAACCTACATAACCAGGAGGTGCTCCAATCAATCTGGAAACATTATAACGTTCCATATACTCAGACATATCAATTTTAATTAATGACTCATCTCTATCAAACAATGAAACAGCTAGCTGCTTTGCAAGTTCAGTTTTCCCTACACCTGTTGGGCCTAAGAACATAAATGATCCTATAGGATGATCAGGATTTTTAAAACCAGACCTAGAACGTTGAATTGCTGCAACAAGTTTATCAATAGCATAGTCCTGCCCAATGATAGATTTTTTTACATTTTTCTTAATGTTTAAGATTTTAACAGAATCTTTTTCATTGATTTTAGATATAGGAATTCCAGTAATGGTGGATACAGTGTCAGCAACATCTGAGTCATTTATATATATATACCTATCTTTATATTCATCGAAATTACTATTAAAAGTTAATTTATTTAGTTTTTCTAATACTTTCTTTTCTTTATCTCTAAGTTTAGCTGCATTCTCAAATTTCTGATTACTAATCTCAAAGTTCTTTTCTTTCTTGATAGACCTTAATTTATTTTCAAGATTAATAATTCCTTTAGGTACATTTGTATTATTCAAACTAATCCTTGAACATACCTCATCCATGACATCAATTGCTTTATCAGGTAAAAATCTATCATTAATATATTTATCACTAAGTTCAACACAAGCTTCAATAGCTTCATCAGATAAGTTTACCTTATGATGTTTTTCATATTTATCTTTGATACCATTAAGAATATTAACCGTATCATTAATCGATGGTTGATAAACAATGATTTTCTGAAATCTTCTTTCAAGTGCCCCATCTATTTCTATATACTTTCTATATTCATTAAGTGTTGTTGCACCAATTATTTGAATATCCCCCCGAGCCAGTGAAGGTTTAAACATATTCGCAGCATCTAATGATCCAGCTGTACCTCCAGCACCTACAATTGTGTGTAATTCATCAATAAATAAAATTACATTTTTTGACTTCTCAAGCTCAAGCATCATTTTTCTCATGCGCTCTTCAAATTGTCCTCTATATTTAGTTCCAGCAAGCATTCCAGAAATATCAAATGCAATTATATTATAATCCCACAACATTCTAGGAACTTTTTTTTCAAGTATCCTAAGTGCAAGACCTTCTACAATAGCTGTTTTACCAACACCAGGCTCACCAATCAACACAGGATTGTTTTTCTTTCGTCTTGATAAAATCTGTGACAATCTTTCTATCTCATCATTTCTACCAATCACTGGGTCAAGTTTATCATTTGAAGCTAGTTTTGTAATATTTCTAGTAAATGTACTTAATGTTGAGTTTTTCTCATCCTTTTCAAAATTCTTTTTATGAATAACTTTAAAATTACTTTTAGAATCTAGAAAAGATTTAATAATACTAGTATCAATTGATGATGATTTAAATATTTCAGAAATGATACAATCTTTTTCAACTGAGAGTGATATAAGCAAATCATTTTGATTAGCTACTGACTTCCCTCTTTTATTGCTTTCTTTAAATGAATTTTTTAAAATTCGTTCAGCTCTTCGAGTCAAGGGAAGATGGCCAACATTTGAATGATTCCCTGATCCTTTTAAAGATGTTTTTATCATTGACTCCATTGAGTCCAAATCACAACCAAGTGAAATCAATGTACTTGATGCTTTACCTGTATTGTCACTTATAATAGCTAAAAGGAGATGTTCAGAACCTACAAAAGTATGTCCCATCTTAACAGAAATCTCTTTAGATATTTTTAATATCGTTTGAATACCTTTAGTATAATTACTACCCATTATTTCTCTATTAATTTTCCATTTTTAATTAAATAAATCTTATTAGATATTTTAAAAAATTCATTGTCATGACTTGCTATAATGAACGTTTTTTTAAAATCCTTATTTATATTAACAATTAAATCTAATATAATCTTAGTATTTATTTCATCGAGATTGCCAGTTGGCTCGTCAGCAATAATATAATGCTGTCCACTTACCAGAGCTCTTAATAAAGCAACGCGTTGTTTTTCACCTTGAGAAATATTATCTGGATATGAATATTTCAATGACTCTATATTCATATAAGATAATAGAGAACTAATTTTATTTTCAGTTTCTGAAACATCCAGCTTATTAATTAAAGCAGGAATTAACAAATTTTCATATACGGTGAACTCTGGCAACAAATTATAATTTTGAAATACATATGAAAAATGATTAATTCTAAATTTTTCAACGTCATCTAAAGTTAAATCAAAATTATATCTCATATGCTTCAAAGAGCCTGAATCTGGCTTAATAAGACATCCTATAATACTTAATAGTGTAGATTTCCCTATACCAGAACTACCATTTATTAAAATTATTTCGCCTTGATTAATATCAATATCAACATTT
>Ga0066850_10000951_pt1 | contig 15359 bp, 10 predicted proteins | sample ETNtaG_4_FD_67282 | JGI IMG/M metagenome (GOLD analysis project Ga0066850, IMG submission 67282) | Marine microbial and viral communities from oxygen minimum zone, Eastern Pacific Ocean - ETNP201406SV67 | ecosystem: Environmental > Aquatic > Marine > Oceanic | place: Pacific Ocean: Eastern... | reverse complement strand
GCCCTTTTTTGTCTTCTCCCGAAAGTATGGCCATTGCTCTATTCACTCCATCTTGAATTACTCTTCCAGAAATAGGATTGAGGTAAAGCCTTGAAACCCTAGAACCCAAGGGAGTGGGTACGTATGCCATCGTTGAAGGCTCTGGCATTAGAGACTCCGATGTTTCATACATGCTGGCCTTCTTGAAACCAAAAATCACAGGACCCTTTCTCGGAGCAATCCTTCTAGCACGAACGGCACTCTTGGCTGTCAGATCCAGTCCTGGGATTGCAGTAGCCGAGTTTGCCCATTCGGGCATATCATCTTCCCATTCTTCATCGTCGCTTTCTATGACTCCTCTTTCTCTAATTCTCTTCTCGACATCTTTTGACTCACCGGTCCTGTCAATCATGCCATTTTCACAGAGCCAGCTCAGGACATCATCCGTTCTAGCTTCCAGTGCCTCTGAGTCCATTTGTTTTGCTAGGAATGTCTTCGAGAGGAACCTGGATATGGCATCTCTGTCGTCAATTCCAGCAGTGGCAACAATGGATAGGACGTGAGCAAGAAGGGCACCATCCTCTTCGGCATTTTGAGCCGCCGGATTGGCTAGTTTGGATGTAACTTCTTCCGATCTCCCATTTAGGTAGAAATCAATCAACGTATCCTCTTCTCGTTCGCTCTTTGAAACCAGGAAAGCCTCCCCAAAGTCATCAAACCCAGGTCTTCCCGCTCTCCCCATCATCTGTCTAACTTCCATCACAGGTAGGGGCATGCTTCTAGCAGCAACTGTGCTCCATCTTCTTGTATCCCTGACCACTACTCTGCTGGCTGGTAGATTCACGCCTTGTGCAAGAGTAGGAGTTGCAACAATACACAATAGATTGCCAGATCTGAAACCCTCTTCGACTATTTTTCTTTGACTTGAAGTAAGGCCTGCATGGTGAAAACCAACCCCTCCCCTGACTGCGTTTTCTAGAGCCTTAACGGTTAGTGACCTCTCACCTCTTGTGGACAATGAATTTGCCATTTCTTCCCATGATAGAATGACCGACTCGGAAAACTTGTGTGAACCTCCGGCTAACTTGGATTTCACATGTTTTGAGAGCTCTCGCGCTTCCTTCTGTGCAGAAGATCTCGAGGCTACGAAAACTAGCATCTGCTTCTTCATCTGAATAGTGTCTTCCATGACTGAATGGAGGTTTTTCTGAGTACCTCCATCAAGAACTCTTGATTCGGGTAAAGAAAACTCTCCCTCTGGACTCTCTACACTGTGGTATCGCAGACTCAATCCCGTGAGCGTTCCAGAATAGAGGGCTATCGGGCGCCAATCAGATTTGATTAGATCTGCATCCAACCATTCGGACAACTCTTCCGCATTTCCTACTGTGGCCGAGAGAGCAAGGATTTGAGCTTCTGCCGCTCTATGACGAATCCTAGACAGGAGTATCTCTAGAGTTGGTCCTCTACTAGGTTCTTGCAGAAGATGAAACTCATCAGCCACTACCACTCCAATATCGTCTATCAGGGTAGGATTAGACCTCAGCATCGAGTCCAACTTCTCGCTTGTACAAACTAGAACGTCTGAGCCTTCCACTAAATTGGTTTCACTGCTCCTATCCCCAATTGCTAGACCTACCCTTAGATTTACACTTTTACAAATCTCGGACAACTCATCAAATTTCTCTGACGCTAGAGCCTTTAGTGGGACGATGTATATGCCCCTCATACCTTTCAAATTGTTAGCCAGCCTGTGTGCCATTGTAATATGGGCAACAAGAGACTTTCCACTCGCTGTTGGAATTGCTAACATCAGGTTCCTTCCTTTGAGCGATTTAGGAAGAGCCTCTGCTTGTGGGGGGAATAATTCGGTTATTCCCCATTTGTCTCGGAGCATTTTCTTCAGACGATGATCAAAATCGAATTCCTCGATTCCGAACATGCTGGGTTCCGACCCCTCTTCCACAGGGGAACTTTGATTCGGCCGTTCTAAAGGATGCCGAGTGCAAATCAACTCCATCTATGAAAAGCAGGATGGCCTTCCTTAACTGCCACGAATAATCCTTCACCCGTGGCGCAGATCTTCCCTTCAGACATTAGAATCATCTTCACAATTGCCCGATCCTCCTTAACCTCGAAAGCTTCTGCAGTTACTTTGAGCGAGCCCCCAAAAGGAGTAGGCCTCTTGAGACTGATGCTATATGAGGCCGTCACAGTACATGGGGGCTCCAAATCACCCCTTTGATCCATCAGTGCCATTGCTGCAGCCCAGTTGCCATGGCAGTCTAGCAGAGTCCCTATGATTCCTCCATTGATCATTCCGGGAAATGCTTGATGCTCTGGTTTCGGCATGAATTCCATCTCAAGACCCGAGTCTACCTTGAAGGATCGAATCTGAAGTCCATTTTCGTTGGATGGTCCACAGCCAAAGCAAATACTGGAAGGGGCATGAAGTTCCTGAACCGACTTCTCGCCCATGCCCCTCATGTCTCTCGAAAACCCTCTTTGAAATTGAATATTCGCAAAGCCGTCTTACGCATTGTATTAATTCGGCAATCCCTCGGGCCAACAGTGAGCAAGGGTGATTCAGGTGAAACCGAGACATCTTCCGGTGCAGGTGAAACTAAACTCCCCCCTCGCGCTAAGAAGCGCAGGTTCGCTCCGATCAAGATAGCAAATCAGATTCCAATGAGGCGTAGAAAGGAAATCGAGAAGGCATTGGGCGAGGTAGGGGAGAGCCCTACAAAGTGGTCTCGAAAAGAAGGGACGAAGAATCACGTCTTCACTAGGAAGAGAATCAAGCCAGGAACAATCAGGCACATGGAATACGAACTTCTTGATGTGGAAATTGGAGAGTCATGGCCAGTTCCAATAAGTGTGGTTCATGGTGCTCGCCCAGGTCCAGTTGTGACGCTATTAGGGGCTATTCATGGAGATGAATTGGTTGGCCCATTGGCACTGACTTATCTATGTGGGCCAAATTTCATGGGGCCGGAGAGAGTGATAGATGCGACCGTTCTAGCAGGGACAATAAGAATAGTTCCAATTGTAAATCTTCCAGGCTACAGAAGAATGATTCGTGACTTCCCAGATGGAAGAGATTTGAACAGATGCTTTCCAGGTAAACCGGATAGTAATACCACCTCAAGGGTGGCCCATAAGCTTTGGAGCAAGCTAATTTCAACCAGTGACTATGTTGTAGACCTTCATTCAGCTGCTAAAGGCAGGACTAACATCCCTCAGATTAGGGCCAATCTTGCCCATGCTAGTAGTAATCGAATTGCAAGGTCATTTGGTATAGAGACAATTCTGGACAGTGTGGGGCCTCGCGGCTCTCTGCGTAGAGTTGCCAACGAGGCGGGAATTTCTTGTATTACCTATGAAGGAGGGGGTTCTGACGAGGCCGACCCAGAATCTGTGCAGATTTCCATGTATGGAATAATCAATCTTCTAAGGAGTCTTAGGATGCTACCTGGATACCCAAGCAAGCCTAGATTCAGGATTCTGGCTTCTGGATCGGTTTGGATTAGATCTGACCAGGGGGGGCTACTAGACGTACTAGCCCCTGCAGGTAGCTTCATTGAGGAAGGAGAGATCGTTGCTACAATTACTGATCCAGAGCTACCTGGAGTTCAGCATGATGTCATTTCTCCAATCAGGGGGCTACTGATTAGCTCTGCTACTCATCCCTTCGTCAACTCTGGCTCTCCAATTGGGCATCTATTGCCAGTAAAGAGAGGAGTATCAACTCTGAAGAGAAGACTTGATGATGAGGGATGCTTGATAATCAGTGGTTCCGATGGGGATCCTCCTTGGAGGGAAGATGAAGAAATTGAGGACATCGCTGTTTTCGGAGAATGGTCGGGAGGATCTCCAGACGCGGAATGGGGGCCAGCCAGTTCAACAGACGAAGAGGAAGACAACTAGACATCATTTGTCGTTAGACCATGAGAAATCAGGTGCAGAAGGCAACTCCACACCTTTATTCTCGGGTTTGATAGCCAATCTTTCTCGATTTACGCCATAGGCCTCCATAGCTTCCTGCAGCTCTCTTGCCTTAGAAACCCTAGTCCCTACAAATACTCCCCCTACAGAGATTATAATCAGTGAAATAACAATGCCAATTATTCCCGCGGGACTTGAAATTGTGGAGAAAAACCAATTTTCGTATTCTGGCTCAACCCAAGTTGAAACTCTGATATTCCACTCTATTTCAGTAGTAAAGCCGTCTTCTGAAATCACAGCCTTTACCTTCTGGATCGAATCAACCTCGTCACATACCTGAATCTGCAGATCGTTGATTTTATTCCTGCAGTCGATAGGAAGAAGAATTACCCCTTTTCCATCACTGCTTGTATTCATTTCCAGAGAGTAACCACTCATCGTCCAAGAAATTACTGCACCAACAGAGCCTTGAATCCCAGAAATAGAAATACTGAATGACTCATTGGCAGAATCCCACATTATGGGCACTTGGACGTATGAATTAGGCCCGTCATAGATTTCCCTATCACTGAGAAATACTGTGCCATAGGATTTCTCTTTACTAGTTGAAATCAGATCTAATCGATTTACAAACTCGTCTATTTCCCCATCACAATCGTCGTCAACTCCATTCCATTGCTCTGAAGCACCGGGGAAGATACTGCCCACTCGGTCATCACAATCATCGTACTCGTAGAATCCATCATTGTCCTTGTCATAGTCAGCAGAAACTGGACTAGAAAGCCCCCTAGAGACCTCAGTCCCATCATCCACCCCATCTTGGTCGGTATCAGCAGAGTCGAACATTGTGCTATGGTTGTGATACTCAGAGTAGTCTGACAAACCATCTCCATCGCTATCTAGGTCATAGAAGTCCTCATCTACAATTCCATCGCAATCGTTGTCTTTCCCATCAAGCTCTTCTGGCCTCTCAGGAGCTCTGTAAAAGTCATCGTCATCACAGTCCTGGAAGTGATACCAGCCATCTAAGTCAGAGTCAGAATCAGCAACTAAGGGATCAGATAACAGCTCGTTCAGTTCCGTCCCATCCGGCAAACCATCACCGTCTGAATCACCGTTATTGGGGTTTGTCTGGTAATCATGAAATTCTGAATAGTCGGTAATTCCGTCCATGTCAGAATCAATCCATAGGAAGTCTTCATCACTTTCTTGATCGCAATCGTTGTCTAATCCATCCAGCAACTCCGGAACTCCGGGTGCAAAACTAGAATCGTTGTCATTGCAATCGTCGAACCAATAGGCCCCGTCTCCATCAGCATCTATATCGGCAGAAAGTGGATTACTACCGAACTCTTCGATCTCTTGACCATCTGTAATCCCATCTCCATCTGAATCCGGGTCCCCGATATTCGTTCCATGAACATGGAACTCATCCCAATCCGATAATCCATCCTCATCTCGATCAGAGTCATTGTAACCCTCGTCCTCAAGTCCATCACAATCGTCATCTTTTCCATTTAGAATCTCCAGCATATCTGGGTTAACGCTTGCATCATCATCGTCACAGTCTTCGAAGTGATAATATTCATCTGAGTCGTTATCTGGGTCAAATATGAGTGGATCAGATAACCCCAGCCACAAGTTTAGCACCTCATCGTAGTCATTCAAGCCATCACTATCGGAATCAGTGTCCAATGCATTCGTCCCATACACTGCAATCTCATCGTAGTCATTCAAGCCATCACTATCGGAATCAGTGTCCAATGCATTCGTCCCATACACTGCAATCTCATCATAATCGTCTAGACCATCATCATCCGTGTCATTATCCAAAGGATCTGTCTTGTGGTTCTCCGTCTCGTTGAAGTCATCCAAGCCATCATCGTCATCGTCATCGTCTAAGTAGTTGCAGTCCCCGTCTGAGTCTGTGTCAATAGGAAAAGAGCCATTGTCCAATGGATCGGTAGAGCATGACTGTTCATTAGAATCATCGAAGCCATCACCGTCATCATCATCGTCTAGGTAGTTGCAGATTCCGTCTGAATCCGTATCAGAGGGTGAGGAAGTGTTGTCCAGAGAGTCGTTTGAGCAGGTTTCCTCGTCAGAGTCACTCCACCCGTCATCGTCATCGTCATCGTCTAGGTAGTTGCAGATACCGTCTGAGTCCGTGTCAATAGGGACAGAGTTGTTGTCAAAGGGGTCGGTCGAACAGGACTCCTCGACAGAGTCCCCCCACCCGTCATTGTCATCATCCTCATCATTGTAGTCCGGCCAACCATCATTGTCAAAATCAGTCACGTTACCGACTCCATGGAATATCAATTCCCATGAATTCATCGTTCCTGAGTTTGATCCTGATACTGTATCCCTAACTTTCAATGTCCAATTACCCTGCGAAGACTCATCCCAATGTTGAACAGTCCCGAATCTCCAATTGAAATAATCAGCATTGTTGTCCGTATGCTCCTCCGCAAGCCATGACTCATGACCACTAGGAGATTCTAGTACAATGTCCAACTCTCCTCTAGCGTTGTGAGTGATATCTACTATCACATCAATTGACTCCAATCTCAAGTCAATGGGGACTGATACATTGAACTCAGTCCAAGTGCTCACGTCATTTTCAATATCCGTGTTTGCGACATACGGACCGAAGGAAGCGTTCGACTCATCTCCGCTACTGGTCCAATTCTCCGCTAAAGAAACCGCTGCACTAGCATCTACTGCTCCGAAGCCAAATTTGTGTGACACATCGTGACCAGCCCCGTTCAAGTTCCAGGATGAATCATTGGCATCGTTCTTCCTAGAGCTGTGGACCAGAATGTTCTGCACATCCCTCCAAGTCAAGTCTGGATTTGCTTCAAGAACTAGTGCAATTACTCCTGAGACCAGTGGAGTTGCACTTGAGGTTCCGCCGAAGTCGTGAGTTATATCCCCTCCACTATATCCTCCTGTGCCTGTAATATCAGTTGTTGTGATTCCCTCATAGTTCGGAGAACCACCGTTTGAATGTGCAGTAACGAGGATATTTGCACCTGGCTCTGAGTACCACGATTGATCACCATAATGAGAAATAGCTGCTACTGCAATGGAATATCGGAGATTTGACCATCCATCATAGTTTGAATTATCATCGGCATCCAAACCATTTCCTGCGGCCCATGTGTAGATATTACCCAACCCGGATCTTCCATTGTAAACAGAGTCTTCAATCGCTGCAATGGTAATCGGTCCAGGCCCTTCTAGGATGTTACCCGAGTCAAACGGACCCCAAGAGTTCGAGTAGATGTCTATGTCATCATGATCGAAACTCAGGGCATCAGCAGAGGTAGAGTCTGAAAAACCGCAAGAAATCAATCTGTGACCTGCGATTCCGGCTCCAAAGGCTGCTCCTGTAACGCCTATTGAGTTGTTACCGGTCCCTGCAGCAACCCCAGCGACTGAAGTTCCATGACCATCGAATGAGTTGGGCGTCGGATCAGGGTCATCCTCACACCAATCGTAAGAGTGCGATGGCTCGTAATTGGTGGTAAGATCGGGATGCGAGTGCTGAACACCGTCGTCAATAACGCTGATTATGACTCCAGAACCGTTGTATGTATTCCAGACTCCTATCACCCTAGCATCCTCTCCAGATTCACCACCGGTTTGACCAGAATTATTGAGATGCCATTGGTCATCAAAATAAGGGTCATTAGGCTCAAACCTGGGTGAGAAAGAACTCTGAATTAGCGGTGAGAATGACTCTATCTCTCCACGTTCAAAAGACTCAGTAAGAATTCCAAGAGCAGATTCTGAGTCATCGAAAGTCCAAATGTAAGATCCTCTAAGAACAGTCACAGGTTCTGACTTATCCGGTGGCGAAACTATCTGGTCATGAGCTTCGATGGGTATTCCAGTTACTACTAACCACGAATCAACCGTCTCAAGCTCTTCTTTTTCGTATTGCCCAAAATCAGAAACCCTTTCGAACGCATTCTGTACAGTTTTGGAATAGGTTTGCATAACATTCAAAGAAACTAAGATATGGGTATTTTCCTCATCATCTGTAGCTGCTATAGCTTGTCCCGAAGGGGCGAAAACAAGAATCAAGACCACCAGTGATGCGACTCTCACAGCATCACTCAACAATATGGAGAATATAGCCGTTCGTCTTCGTTGCTAACTAATCATCATCTATTATTGGACCTTTGAAATCCCATTTATTCGTATCAATCTGACGATTTTTGTGAAGTAGAAAATATCTGTAAGAAGACGTCTTACTCACTTTCCAAAAACTCGGATACTGCAGCTTTGACTTCTTCATCAGTCATCATTGTCCTCTTACTCTTGGCTACTTCAAAAAGATGTTCAACCAAATCACTTTCTGCCCGATGCCCGTTCTTTTCTAGCCAATGGATAACATTTGATCTACCGCTCATATGTCCAATTCTGATGATTTGCTCAAGACCAAAGTCTCCCGCTGGAACTCCAGAGTAAACACGATCAGCAAGCCAGTTGTTTCCCTTGTTCATCGCTTTGATCACTGCAGAAGCATGCACACCAGTCCCCGTCTCGAAGGCATCTTCTCCGAACACTGGATAGTTGTGAGGTAGGGCCACTTCTACGAACTCGTGGGCCTTTCTTGTGTATTCATTGAGTGCAGTTAGATCATTCTTTATTACGCCCATTAGGCTCAGATTGACCAAGGTCTGATCCAAAGGTGCATTCCCAGCCCTCTCACCAACTCCAAGTGCAGTACCATGAATTACATCAGCTCCAGCTTCGTAAGCAGCTAGATTATTCGCAACTCCCAAACCTCTGTCTTGATGTCCATGCCAGTTTACTTCGATGTCCCTCCGATTGAATCCGGCATCTGTAATCACCTCTTTCTGAATGAATTCTAGAAGCTTCCTCACACCATTCGGAGTAACATGTCCGCATGTATCGCAAACACAAATTCTGTCTGCCCCCAATTCCATCGCTCTGGTGTAAACCTGCTTTATTTCTTCGGGCTTGCTCCTGGTGGTGTCCTCGGTGACAAACATTACAGGAATGTCGTTATCTATCGCGAAGGTTACTGCTTTTTCTGCCGTCGACATAATCCTATCCATTGTCCATCCTTCGGAAAACTGCCTTATTGGACTCGTTCCAAGAAAGGCGCTTGCCTGTATATCCCTCTCGTGTTTAGCTTGTAGATCCACTAGTGGTTCGATATCCGAAACAACAGTTCTAACTGCGCACCCAGGTCTGAGTTTGTAATCCATCTCTCCCATATGATCCAGCATTGCATCAATGTGATCAACATGAAATGGACCAGCTCCTGGAAGGCCAAGATCCACTTTCTGAATCCCGAGTTTTTCCATGTAGTCGATTAACTCAATCTTCTCTTCTATCAGGGGGTTTCTTGCGCTTGGGCTCTGCAATCCGTCTCTGAGAGTTTCATCATCAAACCACAACTCATGTGGATGATTTGAGTCATCCCTTACAATGGAGTAATCGATAGAGTTCCAGTCATAGATTAGGTCATGCTTCTCCAATGTGTCACCCTTGTGCATCCATGGTCCGCTTGGTGTTTGAAGCCATCGGGAACTAGGCGATCATTTTCGACTCGGTTTTCCAAATAAACAAGACCGAAATAATCGCTCCTATCACAGTTCCTAGTGCACCAATACTCCCAGTGACCAGAACTACAAACATTAGTGCAAGATACAACATGGAAACGAAGAATGAATTTGCTGCACTAGGGATTCTTCCGGTTTCATCCGGAACTTCCGAGATATCAATCCTCCACACAGTGGAAGCATACCACACACTTAGCAACAGTATTGTCGAACTGAGGACATGGTATGGCCATTCGTCTGCTTTTATTTCCCCAAATGATAATGGTGCGATGATTGATAATAAGATTAGAAGAATGGAATATATCTTCATCTCAATTATCGTTCTTTCCGGACCTTTCACACTGGGCATCATAGGGACGCCAACTTCTGCATATTCTTCTGATCTGTATAGTGCAAGTGCCCAGAAGTGCGGAGGGGTCCAGAGGAAGATTAGAGTGAACATCAACCAGGGCATTGGGCTCCCCAGATTAATTATTGACTCCAATGAATCCATCAGAGAATTGTTGGTTATGGATGCATCTTCTACACTGGCAGCCCATCCAATTATTGGAGGGGTCGAACCTGCAATTCCTCCAATCACAATGTTCTGAGGAGTGCTCCTTTTCAGCCACATGCTGTAAATTAGAACATAGAAAAGAATGCTGAATGCCGACCAGAAGGCAGCAACTTCATTAGCCATGAAATAGAACCAGACAACGCCTAAGAAAGAAATCATCACTCCAAAAAATAGAGCCGATCCAGCACTTACCTTCCCCGAGGGAATAGCTCTGTTTGCAGTCCTCCTCATCATTGGATCGATATCTCTGTCATACCACATGTTGATCGCATTGGCCCCTCCAGCTGTGAGGTAACCACCAATCAGAACAACTAGCATTGTTTCGACCGAGTCTTCAGAGAGTCCGCCTTCTAGGGAGTCATGAACAATCACTGCGCATATTGCAGTAATCTGTAGTAGAATGACTACTCTCGGCTTTGTTAATGAGAAGTAATCCGTCATTATCGTCGGAATCATGTCATTTCCTCCGTGGAAATCAAACACCCAATCCAAGCAGTGGCCATTGCAAGGAAAGTCAGAGAAGCCAGCATAAGGTGGACCAATGAAAGTAACTCAAAGAACCCTTCTTCCAAGTCCCAAGAAATTACGTAAATAGCTCCAATTGATGCATTAGTTACGAATAGTACGGTTGAGGCCCAAATCCAATTCCTAAGAATGTGATCAGATTCATCTCCGGAATCCTTCCAGATTATGTAGGATGCTGAAACCATTGCAATTAGCATCACACCAACTAGCCATCTATGAATAATCTGTGACTGCAATACTAAGTCTTCAATTGGGTCCATCAGATTGCCACCACAGAGAGGCCATGAATCCGGCATCCCATTCACCCCACATCCCAGATTAGCACCTGGAGTGGTGGACACGAATGTTCCAGAGAATATCGAGATGAATGCTCCAATAGATAACCAAGTAACTCTGCTCCTCCACCTGCTCGAGATCCCATGCTCTATTTCTAACCAACCAGGTATCCCACTCTCTGCTCTAGTGATAGTCAACCATAGCCAAAACATGCTAATTGTGAATGCTAATGCAGAGCTTAGGTGAAGTGCAACACTCCAGTGCAAGTTGTCCATTTCAACTGTAAACCATCCAATAGCTCCCTGCCAGATGATTAGTATCGCTGTCAAAGTGGACGCGAACCTTACATCCTTGCCCGAGTCTTTATTTCTCCTTAGTAAATACCAGTTCAACAGGACCAGTGGGCCTAGAAATGCCCCAGCAAGAAATCTGTGGAACCACTCTGTGAATATCTGGAACGTTGAGTATCGATGCCCAGAACCCCGTGAGTCGACCTCCTCTGGATTATCTGCCCACCACTCCTCTTGCTCCTCCTCGGAGATATCGAACCCCAATGACCCGAAACACAACGGCCAATCCGGACAAGACTCACCGGCATCATAGATTCGAATCAGCCCCCCTAAGCCGATTACGACAATTGTCAGCCCCAACAGCCATGCCGTCAGATTCTTCGAAACCTTCCAGTTAGTCAAATGCTATCGCTCCCTGTAATGGGTTGCAACGCTTCACCCTTCGTGCGGGTCGACATCGATTGGGATCTTATTCTGCTCATACTCCAGTGTCGCAATCTTCATTGGATCAAGCACCACTTTCTCCTTTGCGTCGTCTACTCCGTAGAGCTGAATCAACTCACTGCTGTACTTTTCTCGCAACTCATCCTCAGTAACAAAGAGAGGCGCTCCCATACTAATCTGAAGTGCTCTAGCACCAATAATTCTGGCCTTTTCGAAGCGTGTGTGGGCACGTGCTGGCTTAACCATCGAGGCGGTCGACCGGAGACCCCCAAATAAGGTCTATGACTCCACTTAGTGATTGGTTTGATGGCTATGGGGACTCAACCATCATGGCTACAGCATTCCCTCCACCCAGACAAACAGTCACAATACCTCTTTTTGCGGCAGTTCGATTCATTGCATTTACCAGAGTCATCAGGCATCTAGTTCCAGTTGCACCCAATGGGTGTCCGATCGCTATGGCGCCACCGTGAGGGTTGAATGAATCGTCCGGAACCCCCAGTGACTTCCTGATGGCACAGGATGCTGAAGCGAACGCCTCGTTGTGCTCCAAAATATCAATTTCCTCGATTGTTCTTCTCGATTCTTCTAGTAGCTTCTTCACAGCTGGAATCGGCGCGGACATCACCCTGCTCGCTTCGACTCCGGAAGTGGCATATTCCACGATTCTTGCTAAAACTGGCAATCCAAGTTCCTCCGCTGCTTCCTCGGAAGCAATCAGAACCGCGGAGGCTCCATCAGAAACTTGACTGGCATTTCCCGCTGTGACCTGACCATCTTTAGAGAAAACAGTCCTTAGTCGAGAAAGAGCTTCTTCGTCCGTCTTCGGCCTAATCCCCTCATCCCTGGTCAGCGACCCAACCGGAAAAACCTCTTCATCGAACCAACCCTCGTCCCAAGCTTTGTTGGCAAGGTTATGAGAGCGTACAGAGAAAACGTCCGACTCTGCCCTGCTAATCCCATGTTCGTCTGCTACCGTCTCACCAGTATTTCCCATTGACTCTCCCGAGAAAGCATCCTTCAACCCGTCTTCCATCATTACTGATTCAAGAGAGGAAAACGAGATCTCTTCTCCTTTCTTCACATCCCTTGCTATGTAAGGGGCATTGCTCATTGACTCCATGCCACCGACAACCACAACTCTGGATAATCCAGCTCTGATTTCTGTTGCAGCTATCATCGCAGCCTTCAGACTTGACCCGCATACTTTGTTGATTGTTGTGCAGGGCGTGGTAACTGGCATTCCTGAACCAATCGCAACCTGACGAGCTGGAGCCTGCCCACAACCTGCTTGCAGAACCTGGCCCATGTACACCTGGTCAACAATCCCCATTTCAGGATTGATTCCAGATCGTTCCAAGAGTTCCTTCACAGCTAGAATGCCGAGGTCTACCGCACTGTAATCTGAAAGCGCACCTCTGAATTTGCCCACCGGGGTCCGGGCATAGGCACATATGACCGGAACAGGCATGCCCGTTCGACTGACGACCTAACCTTCAATGGCACGATGCTGCTTCTTCCTAACAATTCACGAATCTACAGTGTATCCATAAAAATCTGCATTAAGCAATTCAGGTCTATTCTGTGGCTTCACTAGTATTGTCCTAACTTCCCAAAGATCCTTGAAAATCCTATATCCCGCAGTTGCATCCAGGTAGTCCACACCACTGGTTCCACCTGTACCTGTCCTCTTTCCGATTATCCTCTCTACCATCCTCGCATGGTCATGTCTCCATTTGGCCATCGACTCCTCGAGTTCTACGAATGCATCGATCAGTTTCCTAGGCCATGTGAGTAGGGGCAATTCTCGATAAGACTCGATGAATAGCAGGCCGGCACGACCCCGACTCACCTCTCCATCTGGGATTAGGAATGAGGTCGCAGACTCCTGTGCAGAATCGAACCTCTGCTTCATCCTAGCTGAGGCATCTTCGTCTATCCCGGACATTCTCTCTAGTGCCGCGTTCCCCATCTGGAGGTGTGCCTGTAAGTGTGAGTCGACATAATCACTAACAGCGGAATCATCGCCCTCGCTTCCGAAAATTGATCCCATGATGGGGGTACGCTCCATCCACCTCATCAGAGATTCATAGAGGGACTCATTCCCTTGTTCCGCCTCCAGCCTTTCTAGGACCTCCTTGTCCTTGCCGCCTTTCTCAGCTAGTTTTCTGAATGTCTCTATCGGATCCATTCCAAACATTCGATCCCCCGTCTCCAAACCTAGTAGAGACTCGAACTCCCGCATCTGGAACGACTCGAATCCAGAGGCAGTGCCCAATCCATCCCTGAAAGCCAGGAATCCTTGTGGCGTTAGAGTCTCTAGGACCGTCCACTGACTTGCCATCAAACGGAAAATCTCAGTAGTTCTCCCCAAATGATCCACAGCACGGGGGATGTCGTCTTCCGGTACTGGAACCTGTGCGAGGATATCTCTAGTCTCAGATAGCTCTCTAATGATCTGCTTGAACCACAGCTCAAATGTCTGATGGACGATAATGAAGTGCATCTCATCGGAAGAAACGCCCCTATCATCACCTTGCAGATCCAATAATTCGTGGAGTCGCAGATAGTCACCATAGGTCCAGTTGCCAGACTCCGCGCTTCCGCTCATAGCCTCGCATGAGGCAGTCCCCTTGAAGCGTTGCCGCCGAATTAGAACTACTATAACGCTCCAATGTGTGGCCATGTTGATGTCCGAACCAGCGGGTGTGCCGGAAGGCCCGGACGCCCCTCATCCCGAACCGGCAAAATCACTGCTGGTCGAGGAAGGATTGGAAATTGTAGAACCAATGGAGAGAGACGCGGAGGAGCTATTCACCCTAGTGGATGAAAATAGAGCATACCTGAGAGAGTGGCTGCCTTGGTTAGATGACGTCAAATCAGTTGATGACGAGCATGCACTCATCAGGAGCCTCTCGGAGAAAAAGAGCGATCATTTCACACTCTACATAATTCGTCAATTCGGGAATCTGGTGGGGGTGATAAGCCTGAATTGGGTGGATTGGAGTAACAGGAGCTTCGGATTGGGGTACTGGGTTTCTCAGTCCTCGGCCGGCCAGGGGATAATCACCAAGGCTTGCTCCAGGCTGATGGATCACTGCTTCGATGATCTGAATCTCCATAGGTCTGTGATTGAGGTGGCGGTTGAGAACTACCCAAGCCAAGCCGTTGCAGAGAGGCTGGGAATGAGGATTGAGGGCACCTCAAAGGACAGGGAGTGGTTGTATGACCACTTCACGGATTCCTCTCTCTACGCAATCACTGCCCCAGAGTGGAAGTCTAGAGGTCAGGGCTGAATTAGCCCGTGGTCATCTACCGAGCATCCGCCCGGTGGAAGGCAGGACAGGACGTCTTCCTGCGCCAACCCAGTTGATTTCGAGATTCTGTTGGCGACGCTGTCCTTCTTTTCCATGCCTGGAATTACCCTGGCCCATCTTTCGCACACTTTCGAGATAACCTTGGGGACACCAGATATCGGGAGTGGGACACCGTTTACTACTGCCAATCCGATTGCAATTTCCAGTGGAGTATCTCGATGCCAACTCCTCTCCCCCCTTACTACGAATGACCCCCTTGCTAGGGACTCCCCTGTCTCCGTGGTCTTGGAAACCTGACTCGATCTGGCATGGAAAGCAGTTGCTGCAGCACCACCACTTCCCCATGCCCTAGACCAGCAAACAGAGATCTGGGCGGCTTCTGAGATCACAGAGTCATCCAATTCTCGAGCATCTTCCAATCCAT
>Ga0066850_10000947_pt1 | contig 15396 bp, 15 predicted proteins | sample ETNtaG_4_FD_67282 | JGI IMG/M metagenome (GOLD analysis project Ga0066850, IMG submission 67282) | Marine microbial and viral communities from oxygen minimum zone, Eastern Pacific Ocean - ETNP201406SV67 | ecosystem: Environmental > Aquatic > Marine > Oceanic | place: Pacific Ocean: Eastern... | reverse complement strand
CTGAATAGAACCTAGGTGCTCCTAAGTATTCTGTTATCTTCTTTTTGGTCACTCTAATCTTTTTAGCTTTCTTCTCAACCTTGTCTCTAGCAACTTTTCTAAACACATTTGCTATCTCACGCTCTAAATTTCTAACACCAGCCTCACGAGTGTACGAACCCATTAACTCTTTTATTGATGCATCATCCAAAGATACGTCCTTAGTAGATAAGGCATTTTCTTTGAGCTGTTTTGGAATCAAATGTTTTTTTGCAATTTGCAGTTTTTCATCTTCAATATATCCAGAAAAATCAATGACCTCCATTCTATCTTTCAATGCCGGTGGAATGGGGTCACGATAATTTGCGGTAGCAATAAACATCACCTTGCTTAAATCATAGTCTACTTCAAGATAATGATCAGCAAATGTTCCGTTTTGCTCAGGGTCTAAAACCTCTAATAGCGCTGAGGATGGGTCGCCTCTAAAGTCCATACCTAGCTTATCAATCTCATCAAGCATAAACACAGGGTTATTTGTGCCCGCCTTTTTCAAAGACTGAATGATTCTACCTGGCAATGCTCCAATATATGTTCTTCTATGCCCACGTATCTCGGCTTCATCTCTGACGCCTCCTAATGAAATTCTAACAAATTCCCTACCCATCGACTTTGCAATAGATCTACCTAAAGAAGTTTTTCCAACTCCTGGAGGACCCGCAAAACATAGGATAGGACCCCGTATTGCGCTATCGGGGTCTTGTTTAATCTTGAGTGCTCGCACTGCAAGGTATTCAATAATTCTTTCTTTGACCTTTTCTAATCCATAGTGATCCTCATCTAAAATCTTCTTTGATTCTTTTATGTCTATTGAATCCTCTGATGATTTTGACCATGGAAGTTCGGTGAGCCAATCTAAATATGTTCTAGCTACCGTATATTCTGGTGACTGGGTAGGAATTTTGGTCAATCGATCCAGCTCTTTTAGGGCAACTTTTTCCGCATCTTTAGGCATTTTTGCTTTTTTAATTGCTTCTTCAATCTCATTTAATTCTACCTGAGATTCATCCTCGCCAAGCTCTCTTTTGATTGCCTTCATTTGTTCGCGTAAATAATATTCACGCTGCGACTTGGTTATTTCATCATGCACTTCAGTTTGAATCTCTTCACCAAGTTTAATTCTTTGTATTTCTTTGGTTAATATTTTTATTGATTTATCCACGCGTTTTTTAATATCTAACTCTTCTAAGATATCTTGCTTTTCAGGATTTGGTACGGTTAATAATGATACGGCTCTATCCGCTAATCGAGATGGCTTTTGAATATTAGAAAGCATTCCTGTATGCTCTTCACTTAGGTTTGGTGCAATCTGAATTAGTTCTGAAAAAACCTGACGTAAATTATTTGCCAATGCATCTAATTCAACGCTATCCTTTGATGATTTATCTGAAACCCGCTGAACAACCGCACGGTAATAAGGATCCTTTTCTTTATAGTCTAATATTTTAACGCGATCAATTCCTTGAACTATAGCAGATTTACTATTATCTGGCATATCAAAGACCTTTAAAACAACAGCTAATGTTCCATAGGAATACATATCACTGGGCTGCGGATCTTCTATTGATCCATCTTCCTGCGCAACCACTACCACATGTTTTGTTTTCGAAGATAGTTCGTTAATTAGCTTTAACGATTTATCTCTTCCTATATATATAGGAATGACCTGCTGAGGAAACAGAACCGTGTTCCTCAGTGGCATTACTGGGTACGATTCTCCCTCGTCCACTAAATCTTCTTTAACATTTTTTTCAAATTCGTCGGGCATTTTTTTCCTTTACAGCTTTATACTATATACTAAATCAAACATTATGCCATTATCTATAGTATGCTTATCTGACTGAATTAATAATATTTTATGATAATTGTCTGCCAAAATGTACTACATTTCTATAATATGACATGAAATACAATCTTCTCTATATGTATGCGGCATTTTTTGAGAAGAATAATCTTTATTATTTAAGGTAAAAGTTGTTGCTGATAAGTGACAGCTAAGGCAGCTTGATTCGGTAGTATTTTCAATATGAAAAGAAAGAGGTGAAATCCTAGGAGCTGCTTTGCCATCAATCAATATCAACGGATATTCAGTGCTTTTCTCAGTTTCTGACTGAATCATCCAAAGTAAGAAAAGACTAACAAAAACGATAAGGCTATAGATCATATTTTTTCTAAATTTAAACAACTTTTGCCAAGCGTGCTTGTTCGTCTGCATGGTATGAACTTCTTACAAGCGCTCCAGATTCGACAACCGTAAAGCCCATATTCAGACCTTCTTTTTTATAAAATTTAAATTCTGCATCATTCACGTATCTTGAAACTGGTAAATGATTTTTTGTGGGCTGCAAATATTGTCCAATCGTAAAAATTTCAACACCTAAATCAACTACTTGATGCATAGTTTTTAGTACTTCCTTTTTACTCTCACCTAGGCCTAACATGATTCCAGTTTTTGTCCTTAGACCAAAATCAACAGACTCTTTTAAAACATTTAAACTTCTTGACCAAACAGCTTGAGCTCGGACCTGTTTGCTAATTCTTTCTACGCACTCCACATTATGAGAAAATATTTCAGGCTTCGCTTTAAACACAACTTCTAGAGCGGAGGTATCTCCTTGAAAATCTGGGGTAAGGACCTCAACCGTACAATCTGGAACATGGCGATGTATCTGCTCAATAGTATCTGCCCAAATGGCTGCGCCAAAGTCTCCTTTTAAATCATCGCGATCAACAGAGGTGATCACAACATGGCGTAGTTTCATTTTTTTGACAGCTATTGCTGTCCTGTATGGCTCCATAGTATCCACTGATTGTGGCTTTCCAGTCTTAACTGAACAAAACCCACAGGCTCGCGTGCAAATATCACCTAGAATCATTATTGTAGCGGTCCCCCTGCTCCAACATTCAAATATATTAGGACAACGCGCTTCTTCGCATACAGTATTTAACTTATTTGATGAAACAACGCCCTGTACAAATTTATAATCGTCACCATATTCGATTCGAATCTTTGGCTTATGAATTGATTGAGTAGCTAATGTTGATTTCATTTGATTGCATTTACCTTTATCTATTGTAACGAACTAAATTAATAAAGGTTCTCCAAATTCATTGATTCAATATGTTTACGTATTGCGCTAATGAATTGGGCACCACCGGCACCATCAATTAATCGGTGGTCAAACCCTAAGGATAAATTCATCATGCTTTGTATAGCGATTGAATCACCATTATGATCTTCAATAATTACCGCTCTTTTTTTCACAGCTCCCACACCCAAAATTCCAACGTTAGGCTGATTTATAATTGGCGTACCAATTGTTACATCAAATACACCAAAATTAGAAACAGAGAATGTTGAACCAGATAGTTCATCTGGGCTGATCTGTTTTGTGCGTGATCGTACAGCTATATCATTAAGCGCTCTACAAAGACCTAAAAAATTCTTTTCTTCACAATTAAACATGACAGGGACCATCAATCCTTCCTTCAACGCTACCGCGACCCCAAGATTAATATTCTTATGAAAGGTTACAGCAGAATTATTTATTGAGGCATTCATTTCAGGGTAGTCTTTTAAAGCTTTTATAGTAGCATCAAGAATAAATGGTGTAAATGTAAGGCTAAAGCCCTCTTGTTCTTCAAAGGAAGAATTCTTTTCATTAATATAATTTGCGATCGCGGTCATATTGACCTCATTTACAACATGAACATGAGCAGCAGTATCCAAGCTTTTTTTCATATGACCAGCAATGATCTTTCGCATATGATCCATCTCTTCGGTATGGGTTGCAGATGCGAATTGCGGCTTATTTAACGCCGCTTCTTTTGGAGATGAGTCCTTCCCTGATTTGACATATAAGAGAATATCTTTTTTTGTTACCCTTCCTTTGCGGCCGGTACCTTGAATCCTTTCAAGTTCATCTTGTGAAATATTATTTTCTCTGGACGTCTTCATCACAGCTCGAGTAAAAAACTTATTAGGGTCATTAGTAGCAATAGGTTTAATTATCGCTTCTTTAGTTGAGGTAGATTCAGTTTCTGTTTTGTCAGATTTATGATCTTTGACTGACTCAGGCGTTGATTCCTGAGGCCTATCTACTGTTTTTGGTTGGGTAGCTGATGATTGATCGGTTTCTAGCTTTGCTATAACCTTACCAACATCAACAACTTCATTGACGTCAGCTAGAATCTCAACTATTGTTCCAGATTCAATACAAGGAATTTCAGAATCAACCTTATCTGTTCCTATTTCAAGAAATAGTTCATCTTTTTCGACAAAGTCTCCTACCTTTTTTCGCCATTCAAGAATCGTACCTTCAGTAATCGACTCTCCCATTTTTGGCATGACTATATCAATAATCATTAATACTCCATCAAATCATTAATTGCTTCTATTATTTGATCTGTTTGCGGTAAAACTTCAGCCTCTAAAAGATCACTATAGGGCACGTGACAGTCTTTAGCGGCTACTCTTTTAATGGGTCCATCTAAATCTTCAAAAAGATTATCAGATATTTTTGCTGCAATCTCTGCCCCAACTCCACCGGTCAATATATCCTCATGAACAATAAGAAGTTTTCCTGTCTTTTCCACAGAACGGTAAATAGCATCCCAATCTATGGGATTGAGAGTTCTTAAGTCAATCAATTCAGCTTCTCCTTCTTCCAGGCTGGATGATTTAACTGCGTCAATGGATTTTTGAACCATTGCCCCCCAACAAATGATTGTCAAAGCATCCCCTTTTTCAATAATGTTTGCCTTGCCAAATGGAAGCAAATAATCTTTATCAGGTTCAGGCGTTGCAGCATAGCCTTGCCTATATAATCCTTTATGCTCAAGGAACAAAACAGGGTCATTCATTCTAAGCGCTGTTTTCAATAACCCTTTCGCATCCGCAGCGTTGGAAGGAAATACTACCCTTATACCAGGCATATTAAAGAAATAACTTTCAATTGATTGGCTATGATAAAGACCACCATGAATATAACCTCCAACTGCAACTCGAATCACTAGAGGGCAATTCCAATTGCCATTTGATCTATAGCGCATGCATGCAGCTTCATCGCGAATTTGCATCATTGCAGGCCATATATAATCTCCAAATTGTATCTCAACGCAAGGTCTCCATCCGGTGACTGCAAGTCCAATTGCGGTTCCCACAATCGAGGCTTCGGCTAGCGGTGAGTTAAATACCCGTTCTTTACCAAACTTATCAGTTAATCCCTTTGTTGCAGTAAAAACGCCACCCTTTGGATCTGCAATATCTTCCCCATAAATAATGATCTTATTATTTTCTTTCATTTCCTCAGATAAGGCGTGGTTAATTGCATCAACCAAAACAATTTTATCATTGATCGCGTTTAAAGAAGTTTCATTAATGTCGTCCATATCTCCATATAAATGATCCAGGGCAGTACTTGGATCTGGATCATCCTGATCTTCTACCCATTTGACTGCCTCATCAATATAGTGCTCCACTTCAGAATTTATTTTTTTAAAATCTGCTTTAGTCATAGCCTTAACGGTTAAGCAATCTTTTTCAAACTTAATAATCGGGTCTCGTTTTTTATCTGAATCAAGATCTTTATCGCTTCTGTACTTGCGTTGATCATCAGAAGAAGAATGGGAAAGAAGTCTCACTACATGTGAAACGATCACTGAAGGCCCTTTTCTTTTTCTGGCGCGATCTACAGCTTGCTGAAACGCAAGATTTGTTTCAAAGAAATCTGTTCCATCAACATCATACTTTGATAAATTTTTATAACCTGAAACCATATCAAATACTGAGCTACCGGATACCTGTTCAGATATATGAACACTAATCGCATATTCATTATCCTGAATATGAAAAATAACAGGCAGCTTTTCACGACTTGCCCAATTCAATGCTTCATGAAATTCTCCTTCACTGGTGCTTCCTTCGCCAGAAGAAACATATACTATCTCGTTATTTTTTTCCCATTTGCGTGACATCGCACATCCAACTGCTTGTAAGAATTGAGTTCCAGTTGGGCTAGACTGACTAACAATGCGTAAATCTTTATGCCCATAATGCTGTGGCATTTGACGGCCACCCGAGCTTGGATCTGCATCTTTAGCAAGAAACGATAGGAGCTGTTCTTTGCCTGTCATGCCTAAACCTAGACATAGTGCGGCATCCCTATAATAAGGATAAGCCCAATCTTTTGAAGGGTTCATATTATTGGCTGCTGCTAATTGAGCTGCTTCATGTCCAGAGCAACCAATATGAAAAAATGCTTTGCCTTGTTTCAATAAAGTCATCTCTTTTTCATCCAGCTTTCTTGCCAATACCATATTACGGTAAATGTTGAGAAGTTGTTTTTTCTGAAACCCTTGCAGCTTAGGCATTATACGGCTTCCATTTTATTTTCTGAGGAAACAATAATTTTATTGAACGCATTTACTGTTCTCTTTTTTACTAAATCCATATCTTGAGGATTTCCCAACAATTGTTTCATCGATGTAATTTCACAATTAACAATGCCACACGGCACTATACTTTCAAAATAAGATAAATCTGTATTAACATTTAAAGAGAACCCATGCATGGTGACCCAGCGCGAAATCCTTACGCCTTGCGCTCCTATTTTTTCATCACCAACCCATACCCCTGTTAGCCCTTCCTTCTGATTTGCATGAATACCAAAGCTAGAAAGTGTTTCTATCAAAATAGATTCTAGAGTTCTCATGAACCATGAGATATTTTTTTGATAATTATGTAAATCTAGAATTGGATATCCCACAAGCTGCCCTGGTCCATGATATGTGATATCGCCACCTCTTTCCACATTGAATACCTTTACATTTGAATTAGCTTTCTTAAGCAGGTTATTATTATTTGCGTTTTTTCCTAACGTATATACCGGTTCATGCTCTACCAAAAAAAGAGTATCGGCTTCTTTTCCAAGCAACACTTTATTATGAAATTCTTTTTGAAAATCCCAGGCGGATTGATAATCCATTCTACCTAAATCTACAATATTGATTTTTTGACTCATTTTCCGATAAAGCTTAAAAACTCTGCCCTGGTTTCACTAGACTTTCTAAATTGACCCAACATAGCTGAGGTTGTTGCAAAGCTATTTTGCTTTGCAACGCCACGCATCTGCATACATAAATGCCTTCCTTCCATCACCACAGCAACTCCGGTAGGGTCTAGATTATCTTTGATTGTTTCTGCAATCTGATGAGTTAATCTCTCTTGCACTTGCAATCTTCTTGAAAACATATCAATAATTCTAGGTATCTTAGATAACCCTATGACTTTCCCGTTAGGGATATAGCCAACATGTGCTTTCCCAAAGAATGGTATCATATGATGTTCGCACATTGAGAAAAACTCAATATCTCTTACAACAACCATATCATTGCACTGCTCATCAAAAATTGCTCCATTAATAATCTCATCTACGTTCGCAGAATAGCCTTGCGTAAAATAATCCCAAGATTTAGCAACGCGTAATGGTGTTTTTAATAAACCTTCACGACTAGGGTCTTCCCCAATAGAATTAATTAATTCTTCCGTGATTCGTTGAATGTCATCAATTTTATCTTTCATTCTTTCCCCTTATAATAATTTTTTACTTTCTTATAAATCCACATTGAAATAGCAATGATTAATGTTTTCATTCCTCGTGGATAGGTATTTTATCTTTTAACAAATATATCACTCCATAAATAATAGGAGTATCAATTAGTGCCATCAACATTTTAAATAACCATCCATCAACAATCCCATTGAAAATCTGGTTTAGATCCCAAACACCAATAAAAAGTATCGAAATAACGAGCGTGGTATCTATCAATTGTGAAGCAATTGTTGAGCCATTATTTCTAAGCCATAGGTGTTTTCCATTCGTTAATTTTTTCCAGAAATGGAATATTCTAACATCAATAAATTGGGCAATAAGATAGGCAATCATTGAAGCGGCAATAATTCTCCAGGCATTTCTAAACACAGCATTGTAGGTCTGATCATTTACAACGGAATCTGGAATAGCGCTAAATAGACCTCCTAACCAAAGAAATATCAGAACAAAAAAAGAGGCAATAAATCCTGAAGCAACCACTCTATTTGCTTTTTGCTGTCCGTATAGTTCTGATATCAAATCAGTAACTAAAAAAGTAATTGGATAGGGTAAGATTCCAGCTGAAACAATAAATACTTTAAAACCTAGATCTACAGTCACAAATTTATTAGCTATCAGGTTGCATGTTACTAGAGAAGCTATAAAGATAGCAGATAGAAGATGATAAAAGTATTCTTTTATCTTTTGATCATTTTCCATAATAGTCGGTAAATATGGTTGGCGTTTCGCGTAACCTTATGCGGTGTAGGCTTGCACCTTTTAAACTGGGCTCAATTTGATCCCATATAAATTTCACTAAATTTTCTGAGCTAGGTTGTCTGTTTTTAAACCAGTCAACCTCAACGTCAAATTGACTATGATCAAGGATATCTATTACATGGGTTTTTACTATATTTTTTAGATGGCCAATATCAACAATAAATCCCGTTTCTTCATTAATAGAGCCTGAGACCATAACCTCAAGGGTATAATTATGTCCATGTATTTTGGAGTCAGGACCAAAAACATCCCAGTTCTTTTCATCAGACCAGTGTTCATGGCCATATTGATGGGCCGCATTAAAATAAAAAACTTTTGTTAGAAAGGGGTTACTCATTTCGAAAACTTATATGAATTTAATTATTCAAATTTACCAATCGCTTGACAAAAACTCATTAAGAATTCTTGATCAAGATTAAATAAACAGCCAAGTTAACTTTTCTTGCTATTATTTAATATCTCGCTAACAAGGGTATCAATGTTTTTAAGTAGAGATGCATTAGATAAAATTAGGTCGCAACCAGATGATTTATATGCATCATGTACATCCTTAATAACTTTCCCCATATATCCAATGATGAAGGATTTTGCATTAGATCTTAATTCTTTTATAAAATCATTTTGTCCGAATACCTCATCATTTAAATCCACAATTGCCAACACATAATTATTTGAGAATTGATTATGCTCTTCAATGAATTCAACATTTAAATCCATCGCAATAAGCCTATCAGATATTTCCGTACCTTTTTGAAAATCTTTTATATATAACGCTACAGTATTCATACTTTTATAATTTTGGAACCAAAGACCAGTTAAACTTTTCTGGATTATCAATCAATGCATATTCTTTTTCAATTTTAATCAAATTATTTTTTAACGTATTAATATCAATAGATCTATGAATGCCTTCATATTCCATGAATTTTCCTTGAGATTTTTTTAAGAGATTTTTTGCTCCTATCATATTACCATTTTTTAGATGGACAAAGCTAACGGATAATTGAATTAAGCCTTGGACAAATTTTCTATCTGGGAAATAATAATCCGACCAAAGGTCTTCCCAAATTTCATGCGCATCAAAGAAGTTTCCATTCTGATATTCGATTTTACCTCTTTCGAAAAGGATATCCATTTGCTTGATATCATCCATGCTATTCATTCTTTTCTAAAAGGTTTAATATTTGATGAGATACGAACGGCAGATAATCTTTTCTCTTTTTTATTAAATATCTAAGGGACTCTAAAAAAATTATATCCTGATCATTATCAATCAAATCCTCAGCGATTTCAATAAAAAAATTTCCTCCATTATCATAATAATCTTGAAGGTTGCTACTTATTTTTTCTTCATTTTCTATATATTCTATTATTTCCTGATGTTTAATCCAGTGAGAAATTTCTCTTTTATAGCCAAGCGACCTAACATAATTACCATTCCATAATCGGTGCGCAGAGCATAGATTAATAATCTGCAATTCATTTTCCGATTTTATTAAATCACATTCGATTTCATTATACACATGTGGCTCAGGTAATGGTTTTTTAGATATTTCTTTTAAAAGACAGCGGGTATATGGCCATGTGTTTTTTATATCTCGATTAAAAATATTTGAACGCAATAAATGAAAAGCAAAAGTACCAAGCCTTTCAAAATCTTGCAAAGAAACCTCAACTAATGCCTCTAGCCCGCCAAGTCCATTATCACTAACCCACTGCAACCTAGCAGCTTGTCTTTCTATCTCTTCTGGGATACCTGCTTGGCAAGCATCTTCAAGGTCAGAAACAAAAATTGTTAATCCGACTCCATCCTTAGCCGCTTCAACTAAAATGCCTTGATCATCTGTTCGTGCTGGAAATTCATGAGCTTTTTTTTCAGAGAATTCTAAAAGTTTTTTTGAAGGTTCAACTCTATTATCCCCAATAATGTTTTTTATTGCATTCAGAACAATAATTGGGTGGTCATTTGTTTTACCTGGGAAGCTTGAAGTAACACATATATCGAGAATTTCCTTGATCTTTTTTGAAAGCATTTTGTTAGGCATAAAACGTAGAAATAGTGATGTTAATTTTATTAATCCAGAATTGATTCACTGATTATTTGTTTTTCTTTGGAGCATCCAGATCGAAAAAGATACTAAATGATAACCCAGTTAACCTGGAAAATTCTGAGGGAAATCCAGAATTCTTATCCTTCATAGGCTTATTTGAAAATCTATCAATATTGTTCTCGGCCAAAGGGTCCCAATTTGGATTAAATAAATCTGTAACTGGAATAGCTGATGGATCATGAAAATAGCCAAACTCCATTCCCCATCTCGGATTTGATTGAAAACCAAATAATAGCCCAAATCGGTTACTTGTATGACCTGTAATTCCTTTTTGTATCGACATCATTCTTAACCCGATCCATCGAGATTTAAGAAAATCTGTATCTGTTTTTTTAGTTTTGAATTTATAATAGGTAGCATCGAGATTATAATTTGGATTTACTGACCAGGCAAGATTGAGCATATCCCATTTATTTTTCTTTTTATATAGAACGCGACTATAATCTAATCCAGACCCATAAATTGGAAGGCCAAAACGTACCCCCACCTCACTCTTATCAGAAATGCCTACCCTATACCATAGGTAGGGAGCAATATTCTCCACAGATAATGCATATCCCTTTTTTACTTTACCTGCTTCGGGTAAATGTGGATTAATGACAGGATGCGATGAACATGCATGAAAAGAAAATAAATTAAGGAGAAGTAATAAAGGCCAAATTGTTCTTGTCAAAATTATTGAAACAAGATTTTTTCGGACTGGTTTTAGTGGCAACAAAAATTAAATATTATTCTTTAGCCAATCTATCGTCACTGATTTAGGCCTGGTAATAGGTATGCGTAATGCTCTATTGATTACAATTTGAGAAACAATGCCCATTACTCTTGATAAGCTAAACAATACTGTATAGTAATTAAACTCTTTCAGGCCATAATAATAGAGTAGGGAGCCGGAAACTGCGTCTACATTAGGCCAGGGGTTTTTGGCTTTACCATGTTCATTAAGTACGGGCGGAACAACTTCAAATAAGGTTTCAACTATTTTAAATACAGCATCATTATGAATATGCTCTTGTCCAAATTTCATAAAGGCAGAAAACCTTGGGTCGGGACATCGTAAAACTGCATGGCCATAACCAGGAATAACACGTCCATCATTTAGTCGGTCCCAGCAAAACTTTACTAACTCTTCATTGGTTGGAGCTCCCTTAAAATGATCGCGTATTTCAAGTACAAATTTTAAACATTCTTGATTTGCTAAGCCGTGCAATGGGCCTGCAAGGCCATTTAAGCCTGCGCCAATTGCAAGAAATGGTGAAGACAGAGATGAAGCTACAGTAAGCGAACTAAATGCGCTAACATTGCCACCCTCATGGTCAGAGTGAAGCATTAAGTATAAACGCATAAGCTTTTTAAAGTCATCGCTTTCATTTACTCCTAGCATATGTGCAAAATTCCCAGCCCAATCCAAATTTGAATCAGGATCTATTCGATCTGTTTCATTGATGCGTTTTCTATAGATTGCTGCAGCAATCGATGGCAAAGCTCCAATCAATTTAATCCCATCCTCTAGTATCCATTTCCAGTAATCATCTTTAGGGGTTCCTTCATTAAATTTTTCTACAAACAAACTATCAACCCTCATGGATTGAATAGCAATAGATAGCATCGTCATTGGATGTGAATCTTCAGGCATAGCATCTATTACTTTCCATACATATTCAGGCACATCCTGATGGGCAATTAATTGATTTTGAAGATCGACAAGCTGTTCTTGACTAGGTAAATCCCCAGTTAATAATAAATAGAAAACCTCTTCAGGTAAGATATGGGTAATATCCATAACTGGATGCCCGCGAATAATCAATCCTTTATCTGCTGAAACTGCTGAAGTATCACAAACCAAACCCTTCACACCGCGCATGCCTTTAATGGCTTGCGCTACCGTGACTTCGCTGATTACTGAATCGCCATTCTCATCCAAGATTTTTCTCAAATCTTCTTGCCAAGAAGGGATTTTTTCTAAAAGTATTTGTTGAAGCATTATTCTATAAGTAAATAAAAGTAATAATTAAGTAGTACAATTTATAAAAAAATAATTTATAAAATTGTTCTAATCATCGAAAATTTTAATGTAATCATCGAAAGATGATAAAATCTTATCTGCTAGTTCGCATACATTCTTTCTATATACATTTTCTGTAAAAGCAAAAAACTTGGAAACTGCGCCAGATGCTTTAAGCTGATAGTCATTATATCCATCGCCTATGGCATGTATTTCACCCATTAATGATAATGATTTTATTATTTTTGCTTTACCATTTAGATCAGCAAGAGGATTATTTTTATCAAAACCTAGCACCTTATCTTTATCATCATAAATAAATTCATTTCCAAAAACATGCTCGTTATTAATGCCATATTCTGTCAAGACCGGTAGAAGCATTTCACGAAATCCCCCAGAAAAAAAGTATATTTTTCTTTGATGCTTATTAATAAAGTCTTTATTCCTATAAAAGGAAGGCGAGACATGATCTTTTAAATTTTTTGAAACCACTTGTACGTCGTCTCTGCTTGCCATCATAAGCTGAAGTCTTGAATTGATAGATTCATAAAAGCTAATCTTACCACTCATTCCATCGTTTGTGATTTGTTGTATTTTTTTTACTATATATTTATCAGTGCTAGATCGAGATAAAACATGTGAAGCCAATTCATCAAGGGATTCTTTGGTGATAAACGTACTATCAAAATCAATAATCAAATAATCAGGGGTCATTAAAAGCTAGCTATCTGCGATTTAAGCTATATTGTTGATAGAAATACTCTTCCAATCTATCTAACATATGATCGATGGTAAAATTAGCAGCTATATGTCTTTTTGCCATTGACCCCCAATCTATAATTTCTTCTGAACCATGTTTATCTAATGCAAATTCAATGGCATTAACGATCGCATCTACATTAAATGGTTCAAAAATATATCCTGTTTTTAAATGCTCCATTAGCTCAGGCACGCCATTAACATTCGCGGCAAGGACAGGTCGTCCTAGCGCCATGCCTTCCATTACAACATTTGGCATCCCTTCTTGTCTCGACGGCATGATAATATAGTCTGCTGCTAAAAGTATCGAATCTAGATTCTCTTGAAATCCAATAAGTTTTATACTGTTGCCTAGATCATATTTTTCAATTTGGCTTGTTAATTGACTATGGTCTTTACCTGTACCAGCGATAAGTATATCAAAAGGCTTTGAAGCGCTATTTAATTTATTTGCCGCATCAATCAATAAGTCAAAACCTTTTTGTGATGTCAATCTGCCAGCGGCAACAAATACTATACTTTCTTTTTCAATATCCCATTTGGTTCTAATATCATATTTTTTAATTGAATCTCTTAATTGTAAACCATTATATATAACTGTGGTTTTGTTTTTATCCATCCAAGGGAAATCATTGTAAGCTTTTTGAATAGATTTTGAATTGGTAATGATACCATCAACTATCCCAATGGTTTTTTTATATTTCCATTTATCAGAAAATAATTGAATACCATTGCGAGCAATAATCACTGGAACCTTTGCCCATTTTGCTGCAACTCCAGCTACGCGAATATCTTTGTTAAGATTTAAAACGATAACATCGATAGAATTTTTCTTTAATATTCTTTTAGTATACCAAATTTTAAAGGGATTATAATCAGCATAAATATTTAATGGTAAAATATCCAGTCCTGATTCTTTTGCTTTATTTAGAAATTCAGAATTTGCCTTACCTGAAAGAATGACATTGTGCCCTCTTGCTTTTAATCCATTTGCTGCTGTAACCATCCATTTTTCACCACCACCCCATTTATGTGTTGAAATTGAATTGCTAAAAAAAATGTTTAATTTTTTCATCCTTATTTAATCAAATTGAATATCGTACAAGCGTCTATAAAGACCATCTTTTTCATATAAATCATGGTGAGAACCAACCTCAATAACATTTCCATTATCAATTACTATAATTTTATCTGCATTTTGTACAGTCGATAGCCTATGAGCAATTACAAGCGCCGTTCTATCCTTCATTAATGATTCTATCGCCTTTTGAACTTTCTTTTCAGATTCTGCGTCCAAAGCAGATGTTGCCTCATCAAGGATTAATATTGAAGGATTTTTTAATAATGCACGAGCTATGGCAATTCGCTGCTTTTGACCCCCTGATAATTTAACACCCCTTTCACCAACAACCGTATCAAAACCATCTGTTGTTTTTTCAATAAACTCTAGAGCATTTGCTGCTTCGGCAGCATTCCTAATTGCATCGTCTCTTTGGTCCGGTTGCGCATAAGCAATATTATTTCTGATTGTATCGTTGAATAAAATTACTTCTTGAGTTACGATACCCATATTGTTTCGTAAAGAAGAAAGGGAAGCTTCCTTGATATTGGTTCCATCTATTGTTATTGACCCAGAACCTGTATCATAAAATCTTGGAATTAGATCTGCAATTGTTGATTTACCAGATCCGCTTGGGCCAACAAGAGCGACAACTTCTCCCTTATTTATCTTAAAACTAACTTTATCTAAAACAGGTCCACTTCCTTCAATGTATTCAAAATGAACATCATTAAATTCAAGTGAATCTTTAAAATGGCCTAAATCTACGGGGTCTTTTATTTCAACAATTTGCGGTTCAGTATCGAGTAAATTGAAAATACGTTCCGCTGAGGCAGCGCCAGTCTGAATCCTAATATTGACATTGCTCATCTGCTTAATTGGTCCTAGAATAGCAAATAATATTAAAATGAAACGAATAAAGTCCTCAGGAATGAGCCCTCTTTGCATAATAACTTCAGAACCTCCATACCATAAAAGGATAACGCCAATAATTACGCCAAAGCTTTCTGTAATTGGCGCTGCAATTAAATCTAGTCTGGCTCGCTTGAGATG